>Ga0268266_10000381_pt1 | contig 67749 bp, 53 predicted proteins | sample KBSS13metaG_FD_190356 | JGI IMG/M metagenome (GOLD analysis project Ga0268266, IMG submission 190356) | Switchgrass rhizosphere microbial communities from Kellogg Biological Station, Michigan, USA - KBS S1-3 metaG (SPAdes) (version 2) | ecosystem: Host-associated > Plants > Roots > Rhizosphere...
ACCATCGGCCTGGGCGGCCATTCGCGTGTGCCGGGCGATGCGCCGTTCGAGGCCACCTACAAGGTCGAGCAATTGTCCGACGGCTATTGCCGCTATGATGGCCCGATGCTGCACGGCAAGGAGAGTCATCTGGGGCCCTCCGCGCGTCTTTCGATCGGTGGGGTGCAAATCGTGGTGACCAGTCACAAGGACCAGATGCTGGACCGCAATCTCTACCGCATGGCTGGTGTCGAGCCGGAGCAGATGAAAATCCTGGTCAACAAAAGCTCGGTGCATTTCCGCGCCGACTTCCAGCCCATCGCCGAGGCGGTGCTGGTGGCGCGGGCGCCGGGACCGTTGCTGGCCGATCCGGCTGACTATCCCTGGACGCGGCTGGCGCCCGGCATGCGGCTTCGGCCGCTCGGGCCCGCCTTCAAGGGAGAAGCCGCGTGAAGGCCCTCCGGCTCGCGGCGCTGCTGGCGCTGGGCTTCTGCGGTGCCGCCGAGGCGCAAAAGGCCCAGCCGGTGCGCATCACGGTGGACGAGGGCACCTCCATGTCGGTGGCGGTGTCGCCCGATGGCAAATCGCTCGCCATGGACCTGCAGGGCAGCATCTGGGTCTTGCCCGCCGCGGGCGGGCAGGCGCATCGCGTCACGGACCTGTTCAACGATGCCCGCCAGCCGGTCTGGACGGTAGACGGCAAAAGCATCGTGTTCTTCGCCTATCGCGATGGCGGCTATCATCTCTGGTCGGTCTCGCCCGATGGCACCGGCCAGCGGCAGATCACCCGCGGCATGTTCGACGAGCGCGAGCCGGCCGTCAGCCATGACGGCAGCCGCATTGCCTTTTCCTCCGATCGCGGCGACTCGTTGGGCAGCGACTACAATATCTTTGTGCTGGATCTGCGCAGCGGCGAAACCCGCCAGCTCACCCACGACCCCGCGGAAGACAGCATGCCGGCCTGGTCGCCGGACGACCGTCAGATCATTTTCGCCTCCACGCGCGACAATGGCCATGGCGTCTGGGCGGTGGATGCGGCCGGCGGCCCGGAGCAACGGGTGGGGCAAAGTTCTGCGCGCATCATTGCCGCTACCCGTGCGCCAAGCGGGGAGATCGTCGCCCAGGCCATCGATGGCGCCAGTCCCATCAGTGGTCCGCATGGCTGGCTGGAGGTGGCCGGCAAGTCCATCACTGGGGATGAGATGGTTTTTCCCTTTCGTCCCAGTTTTGTCGCCGACGACACATTCTATTACGTCGCCGACGGCAAGATCAGGCGCCGCCGGTTGAACGGTACGGGCGAGATCATTCCTTTCACCGCGGCCCTGGAGGTGACGCCGGTTGCCGGCACCTATGCCCGCAGGAAACGCGACTTCGACAGTCAGACGCCGCGCAAGGCGCTCGGCATCGTGCGGCCGGTGATTTCGCCGGACGGCAAGACCATCGCTTTCAATGCCCTGGGCGATATCTATGTCATGCCGGTGGCCAGTGGTACATCAAGCGCGCCGGTGAACATCACCCATGACGCGGCCTATGACTGCGATCCCGCCTGGTCGCCGGACGGCGGCCAGCTGGTCTATTGCTCCGACAAGGCGGGCGGGCTGCTGCAGCTCTGGCTGCGGGACATGAAGACGGGGCGCGAACGCCAGCTCACCCATCTTTCCACCCAGCCGATTTCTCCGACGTTTTCACCAGACGGCAAGCGGATCGCCTATCTGGATGTGGACGGCATGTGGCGGCGCGCCAGTATCGCCGTTCTGGATCTGGCAAGCGGGGCGACCCATCCGGTGCATGCCTCGATCTTCGCGCCCGGCGCGCCCACCTGGTCGCCCGACGGCAAGCGCATTGCTGTGGCGATGGTGGCGCCTTATTCCACCCGCTACCGCGAGGGCACCAACCAGGTGCTGACCATGTCATCCACCGGCACGCCGGAGGCCAGCGACGACAAATGGTTTGCGCCGATGCCGGGGCTTTCGATCGACGCGCGGGACTGGAATGGCCCGGTCTGGTCGCCCGACGGCACTCGCATGGCGGCGATCTATGAAGCCACCTTGGCGGTGTTTCCGGTGGCGCCCAGCGGCGAGCCCCTGGGGCCGCCGCGTCACCTGACCAGCGAGATCGCCTATGCCCCAAGCTGGACGGGCGACAGCCGCCATATTCTCTATCAGTCGAACGACAAGCTGCGGCTGCTGGATATCGAGACGGGCGAGGCGCGCACCATCCCGCTCAATCTCACTTACCGGCAATATGTGCCCAAGGGCGAGTATGTGGTGCATGTCGGCAAGCTGGTGGACGGTGTTGCCAAGACCGCCCGCATCGATATGGACATTGTCATCCGCGGCAACCGCATCGCCGCGGTCGAGCCGCACAAAGCCGGCCGCGCCGCGATCGAGGCGCCGGGGCTCACCGCTATGCCGGGGCTGATCGATTTTCATTCCCACCGCCAGAGCGATACCGGCGAGCAGCAGGGGCGCTCGTTCCTGGCCTGGGGCGTGACCGCAGTACGCAGCCCGGGCGGTTTCCCTTATGAGAATGTGGAAGATCGTGAGGCGTCCGACGCCGGCGTGCGGGTTTCGCCCCGCATCTTCTCGACCGGCCATCTGATGGAATGGCAGCGGGTCTATTACAAGATGGGCGTGGCCATTTCCTCCAATGCCCAGCTCGATATGGAGCTCGAGCGGGGCCGCATCCTGGGCTTCGACATGTTCAAGTCCTATGTCCGGATGCCGGACCTGCAGCAGCGCCGCATCGTGGACTTCGCGCACCGCATTGGCATTCCCGCGTCCAGCCATGAAATCTATCCCGCCGCCTTCGACGGCATCGACAGTGTCGAGCATGTCGGCGGAACCTCGCGGCGTGGCTATTCACCCAAGGTGACCCTGGATCACACCTATAACGATGTCGCCCGCGTCATCGGCGGCGCGCACATGACCATGACCCCGACCCTGATCCCGGAAACGCGCGTCTTCCTGGACGAGCACCCCGAACTTCGCCGCGATCCCCGGCTGGAGTTGGACGCGCCCTGGCTGAAGGCGCAGATCCTGGGCTCCCCGCTGCAAGACCCCGGTTCCGCCGCCGGAAACGGCAAGGAAGTGATGGATGTGTTCAAGGCGGGCGGCCGGATCGTCGCCGGCACCGACGAGCCTGAAGCCCTGTATCTGCATAATGAGCTGGCGGCCTATGTCCGTTTCGGTATGAGCCCGTATGACGCCCTGCGTGCCGCCACCGCGGTGCCGGCTGACTTTTTGGGTCTCGACGCCGGCGTGATCGCGCCCGGCAAGCTGGCTGACATCGTGCTGGTGGAGGGCAATCCGCTGCAGAACATCGCCGACACCGCCAAGGTGCGCCGGGTGATCGCCAATGGCCGCATGTTCACGCTCGAGGACCTGGTTTCCGGCAAGGCCAAGAATGCGCCACACTGAAAACTGTGCAGGTGCGAAGGCATTACTGCGCGGTAATGCCGTGATATAGTCCCGCCTCTTGCAGACCAACTCATGCTGAAGGTGGCGGTCATGGGCACAAAGAGTCTGGCGGTAAGCGTTATTGCTTTGATGGGATTGGCGGCGGGCCCGAGCGGCGGCCAGCCTGGTGCGAGCGTCGCCATTGACGGCGACGATATCGGCGGCACGGTGAAGGGAGCCAAGGGGCCCGAAGCCGGCGTCTGGGTGATCGCCGAGACGACAGAGCTTCCCACCAAATTCGCCAAGATCGTAGTCACCGACGATCGCGGCCACTTCGTCATCCCCGATCTGCCCAAGGCCACCTACAACGTCTGGGTGCGCGGCTATGGCCTGGTGGATTCGCCCAAGCAGCGCGTAGCTCCCGGCAAGCTCGTTGACCTGAAAGCCGTGCCGGCCCCGGATGCCAAGGCCGCGGCGGCTTATTATCCCGCGCTCTACTGGTACGCGATGCTCCACATTCCGCCCAAGAGCGAATTCGCCGGCGCGAAACCTGTTGCAAACGGCGTGACCATGGATCAGGGCCGCTGGCTGGACATCGTCAAGACCGACGGCTGCTACACCTGCCACCAGTTGGGCGATCTCGCCACGCGCACTTTCCCGGCCTCGCTGGGCAAATTCCCGTCCTCGAAAGACGCCTGGGAGCGGCGCATCCAGAGCGGCCAGGCCGGCACGTCGATGATCAGCGCCATCGGGCGCCTGGATACCCAGAAGGCGCTGGGCCTGTTCGGCGACTGGACCGACCGTATCGCCAAGGGCGAGCTGCCTTTCGCCAAGCCGCCACGGCCCAGCGGCGTCGAGCGCAATATCGTGGTGACTTTATGGGACTGGAACGCGCCCACGCACTATCTGCATGACGAGATTTCCACCGACAAGCGCGATCCCCATGTCAACGCCCATGGCACGCTTTATGGCTCGCCGGAAGAAAGCACCGACCTGATCCCCACCCTGGATCCGGTGAAGAATGCGCGCGGCTCGGTGAAGGCGTTCCCGCGCGATGCGGAGACACCGACCACCAAGGACAACGAGATTCCGGCGCCGTCGCCTTACTGGGGCATGGAGAAGGTCTGGGATAGCCAGACCAACATCCACAACCCCATGTTCGATGCCAACGGCAAGGTGTGGCTGACGGCGCGGGTGCGGGGGCCAAGCAATCCGGCCTGGTGCAAGGCGGGTTCGCAGCATCCGTCGGCCAAATATTTCCCGACCGAAAGATCGGGCCGCCATCTGGCGGTCTATGACCCCGCAACCAAGAAATACACGCCCATCGACACCTGTTACTCAACGCATCACCTGAATTTCGCTTCCGACACCAATGACACGCTGTGGACCAGTGGCGGCGGCGAAGTGGTGGGTTGGCTCAACACCAAGGAGTTCCTGAAGACCGGCGACGCGCAGAAGGCGCAAGGCTGGGCGCCGCTGATTCTGGATACCAGCGGTGACGGCAAGGCCGGGGCTTACACAGAGCCGGGCCAGCCGCAACAGCCGGGCAAGGACATGCGCATCCGCGCCGGTTTCTATGGCGTGTCGGTCAGCCCGGTGGACGGCTCCATCTGGGGTTCGACCATCGGTTATCCCGGCGGGGTGGTGCGGCTGGTGCCGGGCGCCAATCCCCCCGCCACGGCGCTGGCGGAGATCTATTATCCGCCGATGAACGATCCCAAGGCCAAGATCCATGGCTTTTCGCCCCGCGGCATGGATATCGATCGCCATGGCGTGGTGTGGATGCCGCTGGCCAGCGGCCAGCTCGCCAGCTTCGATCGCAGCAAGTGCAAGGGAGCGCTGAACGGGCCCAACGCCACCGGCAATCAGTGTCCGGAGGGCTGGACGCTCTATCCCTTCCCGGGGCCGCAGTTCAAAACCGTCTCCACGCCGGGCAGCGCCGAGGCCAGCTATTATGTCTGGGTCGACCAGTTCAACACCTCGGGTCTGGGCGCCAATACGCCCATCGCCACCGGCAACGCCTCTGACGGCTTGCTGGCGCTGGTGAAGGGCAAGTTCGTCACCCTGCGCGTGCCGTACCCGATGGGCTTCTATGCCAAAGGGCTGGATGGCCGCTTTGACGACCGCAGCGGCAATTGGAAGGCAAGCGGGCTCTGGTCCACCTATGCCACCCGGACGCCGCAGCACATTGAGGGCGGCAAGGGGACGACCAGCAAGGTGGCGCATTTCCAGGTCCGGCCCGATCCGCTGGCACATTAGGGCGCATCAGGATCGCATGCAGATTGGCAGGGTGAGTGTCGGCCTGTTGGGCGCCTGCCTGCTGGCCTGGCTGCTGCTGCGGCTGGATGTTTCCAGTGTATTGGTGGCGCTGGGCCACATCGGCTGGCTGGGCTTCGGACTGGTGCTGGCGGGCGGGCTGTTGCTCACATTCTGTCTAAGCAGCGGGCTTTATCCGCTTATTTTAGAACATATTTCTCCGATATCGGCACTGCTGGCGCGGCAAGTGCGGGATTCCGCCGGCGACATCCTTCCCTTTACCCAGGTCGGCGGCATCGCCGCGGGCATGCGGGTGCTGATCCTGGCCGGGCTGACGCCGGCCCGGGCGATCGCGGCTGGGATGGTGGACGTCACCACCGAGCTTCTGGCCCAAAGCCTTTTCATCCTGCTGGGCCTGTTCCTGGCGGCGCCGGCCATGCGGGCTGACCCGCACTGGGCGCCCTGGCTGGGCTGGCTGGTCGGCGGCACCGCGCTGTTCGCGCTTTGCATCTTGGGCTTTGCCGTGGCCCAGCTTGCCGGTAGCCATCTGGCTGAGAGAGCCATGCGTCCAGCCGCGTTCGGCGCCAACGCGGCCTCCTTCCGCGAGGCTGTGCATCGGCTCTACCGCCATCGGGTGCGGGTGGCGTTGTCGGTGGTGCTGCACCTGTTCGGCTGGTGCGCCAGCGGCTTTTGGCTGTGGCTGGTGTTCCGGGTGCTGGGCCATTCCATCCCGCCGGCGTCTGCCATCGCCATCCAGGCGCTGCTGGAAGGGCTGCGCAGCGCCACCGTCTTCATTCCCGCCGCCATTGGCGTGCAGGAAGCCGGTTATGCGGCGCTGGCGCCTTTGTTCGGGCTCCCGACTGAAGTGGGATTGGCCGCCTCGCTGCTGCGGCGCGCGCGCGACGTTGTGATCGGCGTGCCGGTGCTGCTGCTATGGCAGTTTGTGGAGGCACGGCGGATCGGTAAGATGATGCAGAAGCCGTTGACAACGGACCGATAAGCAGAGGGACCCATGGCTGCGACACGCCGCAATTTCTTTTCCTGGACCAGAAACGCGCTGGCGGCCACCGGCCTGGTGGGAGGTGCGCCGGCAGTGGCGCAAGCCGCGGCGGCGGGCGAGGACTATTACGCCAAGCTGGGTGTCACCAAGATCATCAATGCCGCCGGCACCTATACGGCGCTGACCGCCTCGATCATGCCGCCGTCCGTCCAGGCCGCCGTGGCGGAGGCGGCCAAGCATCCGGTCCGGCTGGCGGAACTGCAGCAGAAGTCGGGCGAATATATTGCCCAGAGGCTGAAATGCGAGGCCGCCCTGGTCAGTGCGGGCGCGGCGTCCGCGCTCACCTTGGGCACGGCTGCCTGCATGACGGTGGGCAATCGGGCCGCCGCCGCCCAGCTGCCGCTCGATGTTTCAAACCTGAAGAACGAGGTCATCATCCAGAAAGGCCATCGCTATGGCTATGACCATTCCATCAGCGTCTGCGGCATTCGCTTTGTCGAAGTGGAGTCGTTGGAACAATATGAAGCGGCTTTCACCCCGAAGACGGTGATGTGCCACTTCTTCAATGCCGCCGAGCAGGGCCAGATCGGTCGCGAAAAATGGATCGAGGTGGCGCACCGCCATGGCGTGCCTTGTTTCAATGACGCCGCCGCCGATGTGCCGCCGATCTCCAATCTGTGGAATTACACCCAGATGGGCTTTGACCTGGTCACCTTCTCGGGCGGCAAGGGGCTGCGCGGGCCGCAGAGCGCCGGTCTTTTGCTGGGCCGCAAGGACCTGATCGAAGCAGCAGGCTGGAGCAACAGCCCCCATGACGAAACGGTGGGCCGCGGCATGAAGGTCGCCAAGGAGCAGATCATCGGCATGGTGGCGGCCATCGACTGGTATCTGTCGCAGACCGACGAGGGCATGCAGGCCGAATTCCGCCACCGCGCCGAGCGCATTGCCGCCGCGCTGAAGGATGTTCCCACCGTGACGCATGAGATTGTCGTGCCGCCGCTGGCCAACGCGGTGCCGCATCTGGTGATCCGCTACGATCAGGCCCGGGTGCGCAAGACGCCGCTGGAGGTCGCCCAGATATTGCGTACGGGTTCTCCCGCGATCGAGCTCAATCCCTCAACGGGGCGCAGAGGCGGATCGGCGGGCCTTCCCAATACCGAGAATGCCATCCTTGTCGGCGTGTGGATGCTGCAGCCCGGTGAAGATCTTGTCGTCGCCCGCCATCTGCGCGAGGTGCTGTTGAAGGCGGCGGCTTAAAGAGCGGTCGCTTCCAGAAAGACACCAGGCTCAGGCCGCACCGTCATCATCATCACCGGATGCGGCGCAGGCGCGGCCGGCCGGAAACGGAAATTCGCCACCAGCGTGGCCAGGATGATCTGAGCCTGCATCATGGCGAAATCGGCGCCGACACAGACGCGCGGCCCCGCGCCAAAGGGCAGATACTGATACTTGTCCCGCACTTCGCCCGCATCGTCAGAGAAACGGGCGGGACGGAACAGTTCAGGCCGGTCCCAGAAAAGCCGGCTGCGATGCAGTGCCCAGACCGCGAGAAAGATGAGGTCGTTGGGCTGCATGATCCGGCCACACAACTCGTCTTTCGCGACCACCGTGCGCGCCAGAAGACCTACAGGCGGGTAAAGCCGCATGGATTCCTCCAACACCTGGCGGATCAGGGGCAGGGCGGTGAGGTCGCTAGCTTCGGCGGGCCGCCCGTTCAAAATGCTGCGCGCCTGTTCGCGCGCCTTGCCCTGTTCATGCTGTGCATGCGCCAGCAGATAAAGCGACCAGGCCAGCGCCAGCGCCGTGGTCTCATGCCCGGCCACGATGAAGAACTGCATGTTATGGATCAGTTCCTGCGGGCTCATGCGCTGGCCGGTCTCGGGGTCCTGGGCCTCCAGCATATGGGCCAGAAGATCGTCGGCGGGCGGGGCTGCCGCCTTGCGCCGCGCCTCGATCGCGGCGCCCACCATTTCATGCATGGTGGCAACCGAGCGCGCGGCAAGTAGTTCGCCGGGGCGCGGAAACCACGCCGGAAAGCCCAGGAAATCCAGCAGCGAGGCCCGGCCCGCCGTGCGGAAATAATCGGTGATGGCGCCGCCGAAAGTGTGGCTGTCGAAATGCTCGCGGCCCGACAGCGCCACATCGCAGATCACATCGAAGGTCGCGGTTAGCATCTGGGTCACCAGTTCCGCGCGGCCGCCACAGGCTTTCAACCTTTCTGTCGCCCGCGCAGCGGTGGCGGTCATGGCCGGGGCCAGGGCCAGCACATTGCGATGGGTGAAGACCGGCACCACGGCGCGGCGTTGCCAGCGCCAGTCCGCGCCCTCGGCATTGAACAGGCTGCCGCCGATGGCAGGCCGCAGCATCCGTTTCATGATCTCGGACTTGGGATAGTTGGACAGATTGTCCAGCATCACCCGCTTCATGCCGGCCGGATCGGCCAGCATGTGCCAGCGCATCAGCATCTCGCCGGAGACAATGCCCTGGTTGTAGGAAAGGGCGGGGATCAACTCCAGCACATTGCGGCGGGCGGCCAGCGCGGTCTCGAACCGGCTGAGACGCCGTGTATGGATCGGCGCGCCCACGGGAATGAAGCCGTCACTCACAGTTTGGCCTTTCCTGGCTTCTTTCTCACGCGTTCGAGCAGGCTTATCATGGGAACGCGCACCTGCCATAACCGGCTGCCACTAAGGGGATTCATTCATGTTCCGGTTTGCGGTGTTCATCGCCGCTTTGTTCATGTCGGGTGCCGCGCTGGCGGCCCCCGCCGACACCGCCAAAGCGGTGCAAGATTACGCCAAGCGTATGGAGGCGGCGCAAGCTCAAGACCGCGACCAGCGGGCGGCGGCGATCAGCGGCGCCCTGGAAGATAATCCCGGCTCGCCCTTCATTGGCCATCCCCAGGCCGACGTCACCATTGTGGAGTTCTTCGATTACGCCTGTCCCTATTGCAAGGCGATCGAGCCGCGGCTGGAAGCGTTGGTCCAGCGCGATAAGGGTGTGAAGCTGGTGCTGAAGGAATTTCCCATCCTGACCAAAGAATCCATGATTGCCTCGCGCATGGCGCTGGCGGCGATGAAACAGGGCAAATACGCGCCCTTCCATCTGGCCATGATGCGGCATCTGGGACCGCTCGAAGTCTCTGATATCGAGCAGATGGCCAAGGCGTCCGGACTGGATGTGGCGCGGCTGAAGCGCGACATGTATGCGCCTGAGGTGACGGACGAGATCATCGCCAATTTCAACCAGGCCCGTGCCATCCGCGCCTTTCAGACACCGGCCTTTATCGTGCGCGGGCACATTCTGGGGAGCGACTCCGCCAACATCAATTTCCCGGCGGAAGTGGCCGCTGCACGCAAGCGGGCAAACCGATGATCGCCCCTGGTATTGATTGGCCGGGCCTGTTACAGCGAAACGGCGCGGAGATCGCCACGCCCGCGCTGGTGATCGATCTGGACGCCTTTGAGCGCAACATCGCCCGTATGGCGGCACATTGCCGCGAGCAGGGTATCGCGCTTCGCGCCCATGCCAAGACCCATAAATGCGCCGAGGTAGCGCGGCGCCAGATCGCCGCCGGCGCCATCGGCCAGAGCTGCGCTATTCTGGATGAAGCCGAGCATCTGGCGGCCGCCGGAATCAAAAACATCCTGATCACCTCGCCGCTGGTATCGGAAAATTCGATCCGCCGGTTGCTGGCGTTGAATGCGCAAAGCCCGGGCCTGATGGCGGTGGTGGACAACCGCGAGGTGGTCAGCCGCCTGTCACAGGCCGCCTTCGCTGCCGGACAGATACTGACTTTGCTGGTAGACATTGATGTCGGCCATCGCCGCACCGGTATCGCGCCGGGCGAGCCGGTGGTCACGCTGGCGGTGCAAGTGGCACAGAGCCCCGGGCTGAAGTTTGCGGGCATCCAGGGCTATGCCGGTCATATCCAGCATATTGCCGACCGGACCGAGCGGCAGGCCCGCGCTATCGAGGTGATGGACAAGCTGCGCCAGACGCGCGAACTCCTAAAGACAAGGGGCCTGGCGCCCGGCATCATCAGCGGCGGCGGCACCGGCAGTTTTGATATGGATCCCGCCGGCCAGGTCCTGACCGAATTGCAGGCGGGCTCCTATATCTTCATGGACCGACAGTACAACGAGATCTGGCCTGACGGGCCGCCGTTCGAGACCTCCCTGTTCGTGCTGTCGCGGGTGGTCAGCGCCAACCAGCCGGACATCGTGACGACGGACGCGGGGCAGAAGTCCTTCGCCACCGATGCCGATGCGCCGCTGATAGCCTACGGTCCCAAGGGCGCCAGCTATTCCACCTTTGGCGATGAATATGGCCGGGTGAGGCTGGCCGAGGGGGAAAAGATGCGCATTGGTGAGGCGGTTGTCTGCGTCACGCCGCACTGCGATCCCACCGTCAATCTCTACGGTCACTATGTCGTGATCCGGGGCAATGAGGTGGTGGACCGCTGGGTCACTGCCAGCGGCAAATACAGATAGGGAGACGAGAATGAACAGATTCGGAGTAGCGGTCGCCTGTGCGGCGATGATTGCGGCAGCGCCTGCATGGGCAGACGTCACCTTCAAGCACATCACCGCGGCCGACGCCGCGCAGGCCGTGGCCGGCAAGACCGCCAGCCCTATCGTTGACGGGCCTCAGTTCAACATGTCCTTCCACAAGCGTATCGAGTCCAGCCATGTGGAAAGGCATATGGGCTGGGACGAGGAGTTGGTGATCCAGGAAGGCGATGTGCTGCTGAACTATGGGAACACGGCCAGCAATCCGCACGAAACGTCACCGGGTGAATTCAACGCCGATGCCGTCACCGGCGGCAAAAGCTTGATGCTGCATGCCGGCGATGTGGTGATCCTGCCGGCGGGCACCTGGCACCATCAGGTGCTGAAAAGCCCGGTCATGCGTTACATTCTGTTCAAGACACGCAAGCCCGGCTAGGTGTGCGAGTGATCCGAGGCGGGGATCGGCGCGTAGAAGTACGTCATTAAACAGTGAGACCTGCATTGCGACGGTTGAAAAGCCTATGGTTTTCCCTGGTGGTCATGCTTGCGCCGCTGCCGGCCGAGGCGGCGCTCAAGGTCGGCCAGATGGCGCCGGATTTCACGGCCCCTGCCACCCTCGGAGGAAAGGAATTCACTTTTTCGCTTAGCCAAGCCCTGAAACAGGGGCCGGTCGTGGTCTATTTCTATCCGGCCGCCTTCACAAAAGGGTGCACTGTCGAGGCCCATGAATTTGCCGCCGCCATGCCCGACTTCAAGGCATCCGGCGCTTCCGTTATCGGCGTGAGCGCGGACAGCATTCAGACATTGGACAAGTTTTCGGTGAGCGAGTGTCAGAGCAAATTTCCGGTCGCCTCCGACGCCAGCCGCGCCATCATGAGCAGTTACGACGCCAAGGTGCCGCTTCTGGGGTTCGCCAAAAGAACCTCCTACGTCATCGGCCAGGACGGCAAGCTGCGCTTCGCCTATAGCGATATGGATCCGGAGGGCCACGTTTCGGGAACCTTGGCCGCGGTTCGGAAGTTGAAGAACTGAATCCAGTTGGGCGGGTATGATGTCGAACGGAAAACGGCTTGCGCTTTCCGTCCTGCCTGTAGTGGCGGCGATGCTCCTGGGGCAAGTGGCGACCTTCCCCAATCTCGCCCCCTGGTATGCCCATCTCGCCAAGCCATCTTTCAATCCGCCGAACTGGATATTCGGACCGGTCTGGACGACCCTTTATGTCTTGATGGCTATCGCGGTCTGGCGGGTGCTTGGCACGGACGCGCGTCAGAAACACGCCGCTCTGCTTTTATTTTTCATTCAACTGGCCTTTAACGCCGCCTGGTCCTGGCTGTTTTTCGGCTTGCACAACCCGCTGCTGGGTCTGATTGATATCGTGCCGCAATGGTTTCTGGTTGTCGCAACCATGCTGGTCTTCTGGCGCATCGATCGATTGGCCGGGTTGTGCCTGCTGCCGCTGACCTGCTGGGTCGCCTTCGCCACCCTGCTCAATTTCGAGATCTGGCGGCTGAACTGAACTCGCTCACTTTGTTGACAAGCAATCGCCCTTCCTGCCAGCCTTCGCGCTAAGGGGTGAGATATGGTCCGGCAATCCCGGCTCGGCTTGTGGATTGGCGTGGCGCTCGGTGTGGCGCTGCTGGCGACCTGTGTTGTGCTCGGTCTTGGGGGCGCGAGCGAAAAACCCACCCGGCTGGCGCTGGAAATAACGGCCCGCTGGTCGTTTCTTCTGTTCTGGCTTGCCTATACGGGCAATGCGCTCGCCCAGCTGACCGGTTGGGAACAGATCGGCGCGCATGGCCGCCAATTCGGCCTTTCTTTCGCCGCCGCTCATCTGGTGCATATCGGTCTGGTGGTCTGGCTGTCTTATCTGCTGGGACGCATCGCCCTGACCGGTGGTCTGCTGATTTTCTTTCTGGTTGGGCTCTTCTGGGTCTACTTGCTGGCGGCGCTTTCGTTCGGCGGTGTCCGGGCGATCGGGCGGCCGGCCTGGCGCGTTATCCGCTTTGTCGGCATGAATTACATCCTGATCGCCTTCGGCCGCGATTTCGTGCTGCCGATCCTGCATCCCAAGCCGGCGCAGCACCATTTGGCGTACGTCCTTGCCTATGTGCCGTTCGCCCTGCTGTCGGTTGCCGCGCCGCTGCTGGTGCTGGCAGTCTCCTTCCGGCCTCGATTCAATTGAAACCAGAAGCCGGACTGTGATCCGGACAACCATGAGGAAAGACATGAGCAATACAAGCTTTTCGCGGCGTCACATGCTGGCCGCTTCCGGCGGCGCGCTGATCGGGGCGCATCCCGCGCTTGCGGCGACCTCCAATGTCAGCGGTATGCCGCAGGAAGGGCCGGATACGCCCAAGCTCACCATGTACGTCTCCTCCGATCCGACCGTGTCGGAGCTGAAGAAGGTCAAGCAGATCGGCATCAACATCGTCGACATGCCCGACATGCCGCCGCCCCCCTGGACGGAGGACTGGTTCCGCAAGCGCATGGACCTGCTGGCGGCGCAAGGCCTGAAGCTGGGCATCGTGATGGTGCCGTGGTTCCGGGACGGCGTGATGTGGCCGGAGATGCTCAAGGTGGTGCATGGCAAGCCCGGCCGCGACGACCTGATCAACAAACTCAAGGCCTCGATCGTCGCCGCCGGCAAGGTCGGCCTGCCGGTGATCGAGTATGACTTCTTCCCGCATCGCGCCAATGAGGGCTATCAGGAAGTCTTCACCGGCCGCGGTGGTTCGGGCCTGCTGACCTTCGACTATGACCGCATGAAGAACCTGCCGCCGATTCCGTCGGAGGGCGCGGTTTCCTATGACCAGGTATGGGAAAATCTCACCTACTTCCTGAAGCAGCTGGTGCCGGTTGCTGAAAAGGCGGGTGTGCGGCTGTGCGTCCATCCCAACGATCCGCCGCCGAAGATCAGCCGCGGTTCGGGCCAAATTCTCAATACCCTGAAGGACTGGAAGCGGCTGATCGAGACAGTGAACTCTCCGGCCAACGGACTGACTTTCGACTGCGGCGTCACGCGGGAATTGGGCGAGGACCCGGTCGAGGTCGCCCGCTATTTCGCCAGCCGCGACCGCATCAACCACTGTCACTTCCGCAACGTCAAACTGACCAAGCCCAATGAGAAATATGTTGAGGTCTGGAACGACGAGGGGGACGACAACATGTTCGCGGTGATGAAGGAGCTGATAAAGAATAACTACAAGCGTCTGATCATGCCCGAACATCCCCGCAGCATGGAAAATGACAAGGGCCAGAAGAATGGCGGTTATACCGGCTGGGTCTATAATGTCGGCTATGCCCGGGCGATGATGCAGGCGGCATTGCTCGACCTGCGAAAATCTTAGGCAATCGCTGAAGCGGCTCTCAAATCGCACATAGTTTCGCGTTGACTCCGTAAGCGTCCGGGCCAAAGCTCCCCAGAAGGCCGAATGGCACCTGGGGGGCTTTGCGATGCATGTCAGAGTCGCATCTTGCGCTATCGCGCTGACAACTTTGTCAGTCGCATTTCTGTCAACGCAGGCCTGGAGTCAGCCCGGCGATCGGGCCAATGGCATTGCTTCGCCCATCCAGAAAGTTTCGCCCACCGGTGCGGTGACCATCCCGCAGGCCGAGATACCCAGCGTCGGCACCCTCGATCCCGTCCAGCCGCACTGGGTGTTCGTCAACCGTGGCAACGGCCAGGACGGCACCCGTATCTTCGATGGCGACAGCGGCAAGATGCGGGGCATGGTCAATATGTATGGCCAGGACAGCTTCTCCTTCGATCCGCTGGGCAAGAATTTCTATGTCGCCCAGACCATCTGGTCGAAACTGGATCGCGGTCAGCGCCAGGACATGTTGCTGGTCTATGATGTGCGCAGCCTGAAGCTGGTGTCGGAGATTCCCATTCCCGGCCGCATGCTGATCGGCAACCGCACCCACAATCTGGTTATCACCAGCGATGGGAAAAAGGCGCTGGTTTACAACATGCAGCCGTCTTCGTCCGTCAATGTGGTGGACCTGGATAAGCGCAGCTTCACGCAGAAGATCGAGCTGCCTGGCTGCGCCACCATGCTGACCAACACCGTCAACGGCTTTTCCGCCCTCTGTTCCAACGGCACCCTGGCAACGGTGACGATGGGCGACAAGCCCGCGATCACGCGCTCGGCGCGCTTCTTCTCGGCGACGGAAGATCCCATCTTCGACACCTCGATTGTGGATGCCAAAACCGGCAAGGCGACCCTGATCAGCTATAGCGGCATGATCACGCCCGTGACCTTGGGCGCGACCCCGCAGATCGGCGCGGCCTGGTCGCTGCAGCAGGCCGCTTTCATGCGCAAAGGCACCTATACGCCGATGGACGTGAACTGGATGCCGGGCGGGCGCCAGCCCATCGCCGTGCATCACGCCACGGGCCATATCTATGTGCTGATGCATATGGGCGAATATTGGAGCGAATATGAACCGGCCCAGGAAATCTGGGTGCTGGACGGCAACACCCACAAGCTAATCGGCCGCCATGCCCTGAGCGGCGAGTTGAAAGGCAAGCTGGTCAATATCGCGGTCAGCCAGGATGGCGATCCGCAGGTCTATGCCAGCGACGGCTCGGGCAACACCTTTGTGCTGGACGCCAAGACCCTGGAGAAAAAGCGCAGCTGGGACAATTCCGGCGGCGGCATCCTCTACACGGTCCAGCCCTGATGGCGCTGTGGGGGGACCTTCTGACCGTGGCGGCCGAGGCCGGTCGGGTCTCAATCGGGCTCGTCTTTCTGCTTGCGGCTGTACAAAAGGCTCAGCATTGGCGGCTGCTTCCCGGTGTGATCGCCAATTATCGCCTGCTGTCGGGTTGGATGGTTGCCCCGGCCGCTGTCTTGCTGCCGCCGCTGGAGTTGCTGCTTGCGATAGGTCTGTTGTCCGCGCAAGTGCAGCCCTGGCCGGAGCTGGCGGCGATCGCGCTTCTGCTGCTGTTCGCCGGCGCCATGGCGATCAATGTCGCGCGCGGCCGGGTCCATATCGACTGCGGTTGCGGACAGGCGTTTCTGGCGCAACATCTCAGCCGCTCGCTGGTGGCGCGCAATCTGGTGCTGGCAGCGCTGCTGCTGCCGTCTCTTGTGTCGCCTGCGTCCGTGCCGATGCCCGCCTTGCTGAGCGCCGTCGCCGCGGGTCTGGGGTTCTTCCTGCTCTATCTGTTGTTCAATCTTTTGTCCGCGTTGCCGCGCGGACGTTTTGCTTGAGGGCCATGCCATGCTGACCCTGCTGATTGTCTCGCAAATTCTGTCCTGGATCGTGATCCTCGGGCTGGGCTTGGCGCTGGTGGCGCTGGCGCGGCAAGTCGGTGTGCTGCACATGCGGGTGGCGCCGGCGGGCGCGTTGATGACCGGCAAAGGCCCGGCCGTGGGCGAGGCTGCCCCGATGATGGAAGCGGCGACCCTCGACGGCGCCGCGCTGGCGATCGGCAAGCCGCGGGCCGGCAAGCAGCTTCTGCTGTTCGTCTCGCCGCATTGCCCGCTGTGCAAGGACCTGATCCCCGTCGCCAAGAATTTCGCCCGCACCGAAAAGCTGGACATCGTCTTTGTCGGCGACGATCAGGAAAGCGAACAACGCGCCATGATCGCGAAGCTAGAGATGGGAAGTCTGCCGTTCGTCAATTCCTCCATCATCGGCCGCGCCTATCAGGTGGACCGGCTGCCGCATGCCGTGCTGATCGGGGAGGACGGCAAGCTGCTGTCCAGAGGCCTGGTCAACAGCCGTGAGCATCTGGAAAGCCTGATCACCGCCCACGAATTGGGCGTGGTCTCGGTGCAGGACTACCTCGCCAAAACCAAGAATAGGGTGGCTTAGCCATGGGGATCAGCATCGACAGGATCGGTGAGAAGCTGGTGCGCCGGCTTGCGGGCCACACCTCTCGCCGCGGACTTCTTTCGCGTGTGGGGTTGGCGCTGGCCGCCGCGCCGGTCTTTCCCGTACTGCCCGTCAATCGCGCCCACGCACAAGGCAAGCCAGACCGTGGCGAGCGGGCGCGCACCCATTTCACCATGAATTCCCAGACCAAAGACGACACCAAATGCGATTACTGGCGCTATTGTGGCGTGGACGGCAATCTCTGTGCCTGTTGCGGCGGCGGTCCGCACACCTGTCCGGCCGGCGCCGTGGCGTCTACCACCTCCTGGGTCGGCACCTGCGTCAATCCTGACGACAACAAGACCTATCTGATTGCCTATCGCGATTGTTGCGGCAAGCCGGCTTGCGGCCAGTGCCATTGCGACAACGAGGATCGCGATACCCAACTCTACGTGCCCCAGACCAACAACGACATCATCTGGTGCTTCGGTTTGGACAATATGCAGTATCATTGCTCGACCGCGGCGCTGGTCGGCGAGGTCCAGTGAGACACTGGGTTTGTGCGGCGCTGTTGCTGGTGAGCGGCACCGGCGGCGCGGCGGCCGACGGAAAAGCCGTATTCGACAATAATTGCGCGGTCTGCCATCAGGCCGGCGGTGTCGGTGTGCCTGGCCAATTTCCGCGTCTGGCGGCGCGGGCAGGGGCCATCGCCGCCAAGCCCGAAGGCAAGACGTTCCTGCCGCAGGTTTTGCTCTACGGCATGGGCGGCCGCATCACGGTGGATGGCGAACAAATTCTTGGCGCGATGCCGGGCTTCGACAGCCTCTCGGACGACGACATCGCCGGAGTGCTGACCTACATTACGGGCCTGGGTCACAAGCCCGTGAGCTATACGGCGGCCGACATCAAAAAAGCGCGCGCCTTGCCCGGGCGCGGGCCTAGCGACATGGCGGCGATGCATACAAGCCTGGCCGCGAAGAAAGTCGTGCCGTGAAATGGCTTGCCGCCGTCGCGCTTTTGTCTGGCATAGCGAGCGCTGAGGCCGAGCCGGCCCTGCCGCTTTTGACCACGCCCCAGTCCGATTATGTCGAGCATTGCAGCGGCTGTCATGGCATGCAGGGCAACAGCGCGCCGGCCCCGATTCCGGTGCTGCGCGACCGCGTCGGCTATTTCATGTGCACACCGGAAGGGCGCGATTATCTGATCCGGCTGCCCAACGTCGCCTATTCGGCCATCGACGACAATCAGGAACTGGCCGACATGATGAACTTCGTGGTCTTTGGGCTTGGCGGCGCCAGCGCGCCGCGCACGGCCAAGCCCTTCACCGCCGCGGAAGTAGCGCGCCTCAGGCGCGATGCACTGGCCACCCAGTCCCTGATCGTGGCGAGGATGAAGATCGTGGCCGCGCTTTCCACCAGCGACTGTGCGGTACCCGAGAGCATGAAATTCTTCTACGACCAGCAGCAGCGTTCAGACGCGAAGGATACAAGCATACAATGATTGGCAAACGGCAATTTCTTGCAGGGCTTGGTGTGATGGTGACGTCCTCGGCGCTGGCGCAGATCCACAGTCCGACGCTGCCGGGAAAAAAGCAGATACCGCAGCGTCGCGCCAAAACCACCAAGCTGTTCAAGGCGCCGGAATTCTATCCCAACTGTCTTGCCATTCCCGAGCGCAGCGACGCCGGCATCTGGATCGGGCAGCAGAAGCTGAAAGGCATCCAGGCCTCGGGCTCGGGCGTGCCCGAGCAACCTGGTCCCGATCAGGTCTGGTTGATGGACTGGAACGGCAAGCTGCTGAAGACCTATTCCAGCGCCTCGCAGGTGACGAGCGGGTTGGCGGTCAGCGATACCTCGCTTTATGTTTTTGCGAACAACGAGACCGATTATCCGCCGCCTTATACCGGTGTGCACAATCTGGACGTCAAAACGGGCCGCACCCGCTGGGTGAAACAGATTCCGCTGGGCGGGGGCGGCACCCATGGCGCGCAATGGCATGACGGCAAGCTCTGGATCATCGCCAGCCGGCTCAATTGCATGTTGCGGGTGGACCCCGAAGCCTGGACCGTCGATTACGCCGTCCGCATCCGCAACGACACACCCGACACGGTGCGCAGTCACGACATGACCTTCGACGATCAGGGCTTCATCTGGCTGGCGACCGCCAACAGCAGCAAGAGCTATGCCGAAGGTGTGCAGGGTCTGTCCAAATATGATCCCAAGACCGGCGAAGTGCTGGAGCAGGTGACCCTGGAACCGGGCTCCTGCGATCCGCACGGCCTGGGCTTCTACAAGGGCGGCTTCATCGGGTGCGACGCCGGCCATCATCCCGGCTGGCCGGACAAGGACGGGCCCGGCGTCGGATGGATTTTCCGGATAGATATTGTCTGACATCTCATCTGCTGAGAGCGGCCCCGAAGGCCCGTGTACTGACAGGATTGTCACTGGCAGACGGCAGGGCGTTGTTAAGAACGGAATGGCAAGGTGCCTTTCCGCACAAGGGCTTGAGGCCCCGCGCATTGTATGCCGGAGGTCTTGGTGTATAGTGCCGGAAAACAGATAGTATTTTCGCTAGGGGGATTTTTATGCGTGCACTCACCGCCTTGATCTTGTCCACCAGCCTGCTGGCCTCGTCCATGGCCGTGGCTGCCGACAAAGCCGGCCCGTTGGCGCCCGGCAAACCGGCGGGCGTGCACAAGGCCGACCTGGGCACGGGCTCGACCGGCATCGTTCTGCTTGGCTTCGGCGTAGTGGCCGCCATCGCAATCGGTGTCGCGTCCAGCTCCAACGGCGGCCCTGTCCAGCCGACGAACCAGCTGGCGGTTACCACCAATACGGTCTGATCGCGTTTCTCGCGCGGATGCCGCCGGCAGTCCGGCGGAGGTGGAGAGAAAATTGTTCATGACCTGGTACCGGCTGTGCGTGATGGCGTGCGTCTGCGCAGCTGTCACGGCCGGTTTGGCGTTCGCGCAGGAAGAGGGGGGCACGGGTCCGCAAGCGTCCGGCGGCGCCGTCACCTCCTATCAGATGAAGCCGGTGACGGGCGATGTCGAGAATACCGACCAGCAACGGTTGAACGCCGATGCCGACCAGGACAATTGGCGCCTGCATGGCCGTACCTATGACAATCAGCGTTTCTCACCGCTGACCCAGATCGATGCGTCCAACGTCAAAAAACTGAAGCCGGTGGCGCTGATCCAGACGGGCATGGCCAACGCCATGGAGGCCACGCCGCTGGAAATCGACGGCGTGCTGTTTGTCGAAACCGCCAGCAATCTGGTCCAGGCCTATGACGCGGTGACGGGCGAGCAGCTTTGGTCCTATACGCCAGCCCTTGAATTTTCGAGCCTTTGCTGCGGTCCGCAGGCGCGCGGCGTGGCCGTGGCTTATGGCAAGGTCTATGTCGCGCAGGTGGACGGCCATGTCGTGGCGCTGGACGCCAAGACCGGCAAGGTGGTGTGGAAGACGCGCCGCGAAGACATCCTGCCTCAGCCCTATCACTGGTATACCTTCACCGGCGCGCCGCAGGTTTATAACGGCCTGGTGGTGGTGGGAAACGGCGGCGCCGAATGGCCGACGCGCGGTTTTGTCGAAGCGCTCGACGCCGAGACCGGCAAACTGGTGTGGCGCTTCAATCTTACTGCGGGGCCTGACGATCCGAATTTCAAGGGCGCCTGGGAAGGGGATTCCTGGAAGATCGGCGGCGGCTCGATGTGGGACGCGGTGGCGGTGGATCCCAAGCGCGATCTGATGATGTTCGCGACCGGCAATCCCAATCCCGATCTTTATGGCGGCTTCCGCAAGGGCAACAATCTCTACACTGTCTCGATGGTGGCGGTGCATGCCAAGACCGGAAAGCTGGCCTGGTATTATCAGCAGATCCCGCACGATGTGTGGGATCTGGATTCAGCCGCGCCCACCGTGCTGTTCGACGTCAAGGACAAGAACGGCAAGATCGTTGCCGCGGCGGCGGAGGCAAACAAGAACGGCCATCTCTATATCGTCAATCGCGACACCGGCGCATTGATACGGCGCTCCGATGCATTCGTTCCGCAGAGCGAATCCATCATCAAGATGATTCCGCCAGACGATACGGCGCGCGTCTATTATCCGGCCAATCACGGGGGCGCGATGTGGCAGCCGCCGGCCTATTCGCCGCTCACGCATTTTTTCTACACGATGGCGATAAATGAGCCACACATCTACAAGGTGAAGCCGTCGAAACCCTGGGTGCCGGGAACCCCGGAAGTGGGTCAGCAATTCGGCAACGCTGTTCCCACCGAGGCTGAACGCAAGGCCCTGCAATCCCAGATGATTCCGAATTCTGGCAATTTGTCAGCGATTGACGTCAACACCGGCAAGATCGCCTGGCAATATCCCAGTGATCACTTGATGTTCGGGGGTGTTCTTGCCACCGCCAGCAACCTTGTTTTCGCCGGCGAGGTAAACGGGAACATCATGGCTTTCGATGCAAAAACCGGGGAAAAGATCTGGTCCTATCATATGGGCATCGGGGTCTGCACGCCGCCCATCACCTACCGGGTAAAAGGGGTGCAATATCTGGCGGTGGGCGCCAGCGGTTGCCACAGCCAGGAGACGCAAATGAAAGCTGAAGGCCGTCCGGTGTTCGGCGATACCATTGCGATATTTGCCATTCCAAGTTAGCTTTTTAATTGGGGAATTTCTCAATAATACGAACCGCTTTACCAGGGCCCAATCACACATAAACAGGGCTCTTCGAACCTAGGGGGACTTCAATCATGTTCTATGACTCTACCATTGGTGGCGGTCGCCGCCGCCTTGCGCTTTCCAGCAGCACCGCCGTTCTGGCCATGATGATCGCGGGCCCTGCCTTCGCGCAGGCGCAGGATACGGGAGTGGAATCGGTCACGGTTTCCTCGTCGCGCATCATGAACTCGGGGTTTACCGCCCCGACCCCGACCACGGTGATCAGCTCCGACGAACTGGTGAAGCAGGCCAACGCCAACGTCTTCACCACCGTCACCCAGTTGCCCTCGCTGATGGGCTCGACCGGCACCAACGTCGGCAATGGCGGTTCGTCCAACGGTGTCAACGGCCTTTCCACCTTCAACCTGCGCGGCCTCGGCACCCAGCGCAATCTGATCATGGTCGACGGCGAGCGCATTATTCCGACAAACATCACTGGCGTGGTCGACGTCAGCCAGATGCCGCAGATGCTGATCCAGCGCGTGGACGTTGTGACGGGCGGCGCCTCTGCTTCCTGGGGTTCGGACGCGGTCTCCGGTGTCATCAATTTCATCTACGACAAGAAATTCGAAGGCTTCAAACTCAACCTCAATGGCGGCATTTCCAACTATGCCGACGACCCGAAGGCGCAGGTGCAGTTCGCTGCCGGTACCAGCTTCCTGGGCGGCCGGGCGCATTTCGAAGTTTCCGGTGAATTCACCAGCGAAGCCGGCATCAACAGCCTGCAGGGCGCGCGCAAGTGGTGGCAGTTCCCGCAGCAGCTGCAGATGTTCAGCACCGCGCAGTGTCAGCCCGCCGGCTGCCCTGGCGGCTCGCCGCAATGGATCAATGGCCTCAACGGCGTCAATGTGCTGTGGGCTTATGGCGGCATGATCACCCGCGGTCCGCTGCAGGGCACACAATTCGGCGCCAACGGCCTGCCGTCTCAGTTCAATTACGGCTTTGGCTATAACGGCCAGCCGGCCCTCCCGGCCAAGCTGGCGGGTTCATCGGCGACAGTTACGGCCAGTGGCGGTCCTGCCTGCTCGTCGGGCGGTTATTGCCTCGGCGGCGATCTGGCCGGCGCCCAGGGCCCCTATAACTCGATCGTGGCGCGTCTGGTGCGCGGCAACGCCTTTGCGCGGGTGTCCTACGATCTCACCGACAAGATCTCGCTCTACGGAACCGCGATCTTCAGCGAGGTGGTGACTTGGGACAAGCCGACCCAGTCCTTCTTCAAGTCGGACAATCTGCAGATCGGTTGCGACAATCCCTTCCTGCCGTCATCGGTCGCCCAGGCCTGTCTGGCCAATAACGGCCAGACTGCCGCCTATAACAGCCAGTTCACCAGCATCCCTCAACCGGTGGGCGGCATCGCGGGCAACCAGGGCAATGCCTATGCGCCGACCGCAGCCTTTATCGCCAATGGTCCGGCCGGCGCGCCGGTCAGCAACGGCTTCGTCAACGGTTTCACCGCCGGCGCGATGCAGTATGGCGCGCAGAACTCGGTGCTGCAGAATGTGGAGAACTACAACCACCGCACCACCCGCCGTTTTGTGGTGGGCGCGGAAGGCGAGTTCGGCCTGTTCGACACCGACTGGACCTTCAAGAGCTACTTCCAGCATGGTGAGGTGGACTTCCACAACACGTTGGAAAACATCCTGATCACGCCTTACTACGATGCGGCGATCGACGCAGTGCAGGTGACTGCCAACAACCAGGCCAGCTTCCCCGGCGTGCCGGTTGGCAGTGTGATCTGCCGTTCCGTGGCCGCCCGTTCGGTCGGTTGCGTGCCGCTGAACATCATTGGCACCAATGGCGCGTCGCCTGGGGCCCGCAGCTTCGTGCAGGGGCTCAACGCCGACGGCAGCTCGACCGGCGCCAATGGCCGCGACCCCTGGCAGATCGTCCGTACGCGCCAGGAAGTGCTCGACTATGGCATGTCCGGCACGCCGTTCGAGGACTGGGCCGGCCCGGTTTCGGTCGCCACGGGCTTCCAGTTCCGTGAGGAATATCTCAGCGGCAACAGCGATTGCGCCTCGCGCGGCAATTGCGCCAACGAAGTGTTCGGCGGCGTGACCTATGGGCCGGGCGGCAATCCGCTGCTCAATCCGGGAAGCACCATCAACGGTCAGGCTTTCCCGCCTGCTGCGCCCAACTGGTATGCCGGTAACTTCCAGCCTGCCCGTGGTTACTTCCACGAATGGGAAGTGTTCCTGGAGACGGGTGTACCGCTGGTCAACACCCCGGAATGGGGCAAGCTCGATATCAACTTGGCGGGCCGCTACACCCACTACACCACTTCCGGCGATGTCGAGACCTGGAAGGTGGGTCTGACCTGGGACACGCCGCTGGATGGCGTGCGCATCACGGCCCTGCAGTCCCGCGACGTGCGTGCTCCCAATCTGGCGGAACTGTTCGCCGGTGCCCGCGTCAACAACGGCTCGGTCACCGATCCCTTCACCTGCTGCCAGACGATCCCGGCGACCCTTCCGGCTTCGGCACTTACCGCCAACAAGACGATCAGCCCGCTGCCCAACCCGATTACCGCCAACCCGAACCTGAAGCCGGAAAAGGGCCAGACGACGGACGCGAGCCTGGTGTGGTCGCCGTCTTATCTGCCCGGCCTGAACATGTCGGCCACCTACTGGCGCATCGGGGTGAAGCAGATCATCGCCCAGCTGGGTCAGGGTGATCAGATCAACCTCTGCTTCAACGGCAACGCGTTCCAGTGCTCCTTCATCCAGACCAACGGCCAGCCTTGGGCGGTCGGCGGCGTGATCGATCAGAACCTGATCCATACCAGCCCGACCTTGCAGACCACGCCACAGGTCAACCTGGCGCTGCAGACCATGGACGGCATGGACTATGAAGCCAGCTACCGCTTCGCCACGGACGATCTGATCAACTGGGGCCTGGGGGGTGACATCACCGTCCGCATGCTGGCCACCAATGTGATGAAGAACGTCACCAACGCCGGCTTCATCGGCGCGGTCACCACCGAAAATGCCGGCAGCAATGGCGGCAACACTCCGCACTGGAAGGTCTTCTTCACCCAGGGCTATGACACCGAAAATTGGGGCTTCTTCATCAATGAGCGCTGGTTCAGCGAAGGCGTGATCAGCCGCAACTGGTACGCCTGCGCCTCGGCCTGCCCGGCGCCGGTGGATGCGAACCATCCGACGGTCAGTAGCAATTACATGCCCGGCGAACTCTACTTCGACATCGGCGGTCATTACGATCTGACGCCGCATTCCTCGCTCTACTTCAAGGTTGACAATCTGACCAACCAGAACCCGGGCAATGCCAATCCGTTTACCCCCCTCAACCAGAGCTCCAACACCAACCCGACCCTGTATGATGTGATTGGGCGCTACTACACCGTCGGCTACCGCATCACGGACTGAGCGGAGCCTGCATGCCAGTCTGTGGCGGCCGTCCTTTGCGGGCGGCCGCCACTTTTGTTTGGAGATTGACGATCCGTTGCCAGCAGGGGCCTTCATCCGCATGAGTGCGTCGCAAGCCGCAGCCGGCGAAGTCACGCTGCACTATGAGCGGGCCGGCAGTGGCGCGCCGCTTCTGCTTGTTCCCGGCGCGCTCGGCACCGGTCGCAGCGATTTTCCCGATCAGATCGGCTGGTTCGCGGAGAGAGGCTTTGACGTCATCGCGCCCGATCCGCGGGGCTATGGCCGCTCACGCCCGCCGGAACGCGACTTTCCACTGAACTTCTATCACCGCGACGCCGCCGACATGTTCGCGCTGATGGACAGTCTCGGCTATCAGCGCTTCTCCCTGATGGGCTGGAGCGACGGCGCCAATGTCGGCGCCATCATGGCGGCGCAGAGGCCGGAGCGGGTGGAAAGGCTGGTAATGTTCGGCGGACAGTCCTTTCTTACGCCCGAAGACATCGCCACCTTCAACACTATCCGCCGCATTGCCGACTGGGCGCCCAAGCCCGCCGCCGCGATGCGCAAGATTTATGGCGCGCAGCTCGACGATCTTTGGGACCGCTATGTCGCCGGCCAGGAGGCGCTGTTCGAGTCGGGCGGCGATCTTTATGGCCTTCTGCTGGCCAAGATACGCTGCCCGGTTCTGGTGCTGCAGGGCGGCAAGGACCCGCTGGTGCCAGTCTTCCAGGCCGAAGCCATCGCGCGGGGTATCGCGAACGCCGAGCTGCGTGTCTTTCCCGCCGGCCGCCACAATATTCACATGCGCCAGGCCGAGGAATTCAACCTTCTGACCTATGCCTTCTTGACGGAAAAAACCGGTTGAAGTCTGGCCAGGAAGCCGGTTTTGCGCGGGCCGGCCGGACGCTTTATCATTCTCCAAAACAGGGCTTATTCCCACGTGGCTGACCGCATTCTTCCCGTCTTTGCAACCACCATCATGCAGCGCCGCCTGGAGGGCATGGAAGAAGCCAACCGACAGCTTGCTTCCTTCATCGCCGGCATTGAAGCCAGCGAGCCCAATGCCACCGCCGGCACCACCACCGAAGGGGGCTTTCAGACCAAGGACGACCTGTTTCAGCGCGACAATGCCGGCATCGAGGCGCTCAAGCCCCACATCTTCAGCGCCATGCAGGATTATGCGGGCCTCATGATCCGCCAGGAGATGACACGCCCACCCGCCAAGGTGGATTTCATTCTCTGGGGTTGGGCCGTGACCTACCGCGCGGGCAACACGCAAGGACTGCATGTACATCCGTCAGCGCATGTCAGCGGCGTCTATTATGTCACCGCGCCGCCGGCCACCCTGGAGCCGGGCGATGCCGGTAAGATCTCCTTCTATGATCCGCGGCCGCGCGCCACCATGAACCAGCTGCCGTATCAAGCCACCCGCCATCGCATCGCGCCGGTGCCCGGCGACATGTATCTCTTTCCGTCCTGGCTGGAGCATTCGGTATCCGCCTTCCAGGGGCCGGGCGAACGGATCTGCATCGCCTTCAATGCCAAGCTGATTCTGGAATAGTGTCGTGGTTTCGAAATTCGCTTGAGTATCGATATCCAGCTGGGTGCGAATTTCGAAACCTAACGACACTATCAATCTATAGTTCCCTAGTGTCCTTCGATTCCGAAATTCGCTGGGAGCGTGATATCGAATTGATGCGAATTTCGGAATCGGGACACTAGGGTGGGCAACGCCGAGAAGGTCGCGCGGCTGCGCCGGAGTGCGGAAGAAGCCGCCGCCGCCGGCAAATGGCGCGAGGCCGAAGATGCCTATCGGCGTATTCTCGATCTTCATCGCAGTGATCTTCATGCGCGCCACATGATGGCGGTGACGCAGCTGCGGCAAGGCCGGGCGCAGGACGCCATTACCGCGCTCGCGCGCCTGTGCACGGACGCGCCTCAGGATGGCGATATCCGCGCCCATCATGGCCTGGCGCAGCAGGGATTGGGCCGGCACGAGGCCGCGCTGGCCGATTTCGACCAGGCACTGGCGCTCAATCCGGCCGCTGGCCTTGCGCTGCTTTATAAAGGCGACTTGTTGCTGGAGCTGGGCCGGGCGGGGGACGCCATGGCGAGCTACGACCGGCTGGTCCGGATCGCGCCGGGATTCGACGAGGGCTGGTTCCGGCGGGGTCTGGCCCTATGGGCGCTGGGCCGGCCCGAGGACGCGCTGGCCAGTTACCGCGCCTGTTTTCAGCGCAATCCGCGCCGCTTTGGCGCTGCCTTCAATTGCGGCACGGCCCTGCTCAAGCTGGAACGTTATGACGAGGCGCTGGCCGCGTTCGAGCAGGCCAGGGCGCTGGCGCCGGGCCATCCTTATCTTCTGGGCGCGGCGGCTGGCGCGGTGCTGGGCGGCTCTGACCTGGAACGCTGGCCTGACACGCAGCAGCGTCTGATCGAGGCGGTGCGGCAAGGCGGGGCAGTGGTGCCGCTTTTGACCTTCATGCCCTTCTGCGATGATGAAGCCTTGCGCCAAAAGTGCAGCGCAGATTTTGTCGCGGATCGCTTGCCGCAGAAGCCGGCGCCGCTCTGGACCGGCGAGCGCTACGATCACCAGCCGGTGCGCATCGCCTATCTGTCGGCCGATTTTCATCAGCACGCCACAGCCGAACTGATCGCGGGCCTGATCGAGAGCCACGACCGGTCCCGCTTCCATGTCACCGCGATTTCCTTCAGCCGGGAGGATGACAGCGACGTCCGCGGCCGGCTGGTCAAGGCTTTCGACGATTTCCGCGATGTACGCGGCATGACCGATCGTGAGGTCGCCGAATGGCTTCACGCCAACGCGTTCGACATCGCGGTGGATCTGAAAGGCCACACCGAAGGGGCCCGGGCCGGCATCCTGGCGCACCGGCCTTGTCCAGTGCAGGTGAGCTGGCTGGGTTATCCAGGTACCGTCGGCGCGGATTTCCTCGATTACATCATAGCTGACGAGGTGGTTCTGCCCTTCGATCGCCAGCCCTGGTACGACGAGAGAATCGTGCATCTGCCGCATTGCTATCAGTGCAACGATCGCCGGCGGATCGCGGACGCGCCGGTGACCCGGGCGGCGGAGGGCCTGCCGCAGAGCGGCTTTGTCTTCTGCTGCTTCAACGCCGCCTGGAAGATCACGCCTTCTGTCTTCGATATCTGGATGCGGCTTCTGTCGTCCGTCAAAGGCAGTGTGCTGTGGCTGCTGGACGACAATGACACCGCGCGACGCAATCTGCGGCAGGCGGCGGCGAAGCGCGGTATCGATCCCGATCGGCTGGTTTTTGCAATCCGCGCCCAGCCCGCGATGCATCTGGCGCGGCACCGGCTTGCCGATCTGTTTCTAGATACTTTGCCTTACAACGCCCACACCACCGCCAGTGACGCGCTGTGGACGGGCCTGCCGCTGGTGACCTGTACTGGCCGCGCCTTCGATGGCAGGGTCGCCACAAGCCTTCTGAGCCAGCTTGGACTCAGCGAACTGATCACCGCCACGCTGGAAGACTATGAAGCCCTGGCGCTGTCCCTGGCGCAGGGTCCGGCGCGGCTGGCCGCGATCCGTACCCGTCTGGCTGAGAATATTCCCTCTTCGCCGCTTTTCGATATCGCCGGCTTTTGTCCGGCCATCGAAGCCGTTTATCAGCGCATGGTTGAGCGTGCCCGGGCCGGGCAGGCGCCGGAGAGCTTCCCGCCTTGATGCGGTTCGGCTTGCCGCTTTATTATTGCCTCTCGGCGCAAGCCGCGGATTTTTCGGGGGAATGATGCGTTTGTTTTTGTGGTTTCTGGGCCCCGTTTTGATGCTGCTGGCGGCGCTGCCCGCCGAGGCGCGGCCGCGCGATGATGCGCTGGCTGGCGCCTTTCGCTGTGCGGTGATCGGCGATGCGAGGGCGTGGCTGGATTGCTATTACGGTGCCGCCCAGCCGGTGAGGGCAGGGCTTGGACTGGCGCCTGCGCTGGCGGCACAGGTCAAGCTGGCGCTCGCGCCCCCCGCTGGCGGTGCGGCCATGCTGGTGGCTGTGCGTGACGAGGTGATGGCGCGGGCCGCCGGCTGCATGCGCGTGGCGGCGGAGCGCGCTTGGCTTGATTGTTACTATGACTCTGCGGTGCCGATGCGGAGCCAATTGGGGCTTGGCGTCCCGACGCAAGGCGCGCGGCCCGTACCGCCGCCGCCGGTGCAATTGGCGTCCGCACCGCCGCTTCGGCCGGTGGCGCCGGCCGGTCCACCGCCCATGCCCCGCAGTACCGGGCTCCTCAATGGCATGTTCAATAACATCAAGCCGATTGTGCGGAATGCGCCGATGCAGTCCTACAGCTTCAACAAAAGCGGTGCCTTTACCATCACTCTGGCTGACGGGCAGATCTGGGTGCAGTCGGATGAAGACGAAGTGTATCACCCCGCCCGCTGGAGAAAGCCAGCATCGGAGATGCTGGTCACCATCGCCCCCAACGCGATGCACACCTATAATCTGACGGTGGGAGGCGAGACCCGCTTCTACAAGGTGCGCCGTATCCATTAAAGAAAAGCCCGCACCTTGCGATGCGGGGCCTTGTTTGAAGTTTGCGTCCGCTCTTACATGCCGCGCAGTTCGCGCAGAGCGATCTGCAGCATGGCGCGGCAATGGCCAATATTATAGGCCCAGGCCGCCGTGGGGTTGGTCCCCTTGGGCAGCAGCTTGTCGATGGCCAGGCCGCGGGGATGCTCGGGGAAGATCAGCCGCTTGTAGTTGTTCTTCACCAGCAGCTTCATCACCTCGTACATGTCGTTGTCGCCATTGTCCGGGAAGACTTCGGTATAGTCCTCGCGCGGCTTGCGCATGTTGACGTTGCGGAAGTGCACCTGGCCGATGCGGTTGCGCGAGGCCAGCCAGTTGCCCACCACGATCGGGTCTTCACCCAGCTCGCGCGTGACGCCGCAGTCCCAGGTCATGCAGTTGGACGGCGAATTCACCGTTTCGACCAGACGCTTCCAGTCATTGAAGCTGTTCAGCACCTGGGCCGAGCCGCGGCTCATGGGCGGCGGCGGATCGTTGGGATGCACCGACATCACCACATTGTTCTTTTCCGCTACCGGGATCACTTCCTTGAGGAAGTAGGTCAGGTTCTTCCAGGTGTCTTCATAGTTCTGGGGTGCGCCGTCAGCCGGTAGGGCCGCCAGGCTTTTCATGCGGTCATATTTGAACTCGGTCATGCCGGAGCCGCCGCGGCCCGGCGATTCCTGATAACCGTCCGTGGCGCGGTGATTGTAGAAATTCCATTCCAGCACCGGAATGTTCAGCTTGCCCATATTGACGATGGTCTGCTTGATCTTGTTGATCTCCTCGTCGCGGCCCGGCAACCCGCGCACGATCTTGTTCATTTCGGGATCCATGCCGCCCTTGAACGACCAGCGGATCATCAGGATGCCGATATGCATGTCGTGCTTCTTGAGCGCGTCCACGCGAGGCTGCAGATAATCCATGCCCCAGGGCTGCTCCGGCACTGCCTGGCTGTCGATCCAGTTGATGCCGAGCTGCTTGATATTGATGGCTTCCTGATCGCTCAGCAGGTCGTCCATATAGGTGGTGAGCTTGGGCGTATCGGGGCCTTCCTGCGGCTGGCCGATGCGCTTGTTGGGTGTGGGATTGTAGGGCGCGCCCGGCGCCTGCGACGGCAGCTGGGCCAGAGCCGGGCCTGCGGCGGCGCCCGCCAGCAGCGCGCCGCCCGATGCCTGCAGCAGGCCGCGCCGCGACAGTGCGGCCAGTCGAGAATTCTTCATGTCATTTCCCCTTCGAAGTTGTTCTTGTGATTTCTGCGGTGATTTTTGACCCGCGCTTGACGCGATTACCAGGGAATTTCCTTGGCGTATTTCCGGATCATGTCGGTGAAGACGGGCATGGCCTTGTCCTGGGCCGCCTTGGAGGTGGCGTTCAGCCGGAAGGCGAGCAGGTAATCGCCTTCCTCCGAATAGGCCACGACCTGCCAGCGGCCATTGCCGCCGGCCGGCGCGAAGGCATAGAGCTGGAAGGGCACGCCATCCTTGTCGCGAACAGCGGGTAGCGTGCTGACCGCCGCGCCGGGACTGGCCGCCTTGTCGCGTTCCACCAGCGCCGAGATTTCGGTTGGGCCGGTCTGGCGCGAGACGCCCTCGGCGGAAATGGTGGCTTCGGCGGTGGGCGTGTCTGCCCCGTCCGGGACCAGGAAGGCCACGCCCTTGGTCAGGCTGACCTGCTCGTCCTGATGCCAGTCGGTGAGAGTGGGCAATTTGGGCCAGGACTTGGTCCCTTGCGGGGTGGCGAAGTCCAGCATCTCCGCACGGGCGGGAAAGGCCACACAGACCAGGGTGGCCGCCGCCAGCATTCTAGCTGTCCGCTTCACCAGTGCCTCCCTCGCGCCTCTAATGAACGTTGCCCGGACGATACCGATTTTGCCGGTACCCCGCCACTGTGGCGCGCCAGGGAAACACCTGAAATGTCCCAAACAAACTCATGATTTTAAGTCGATATTTTAGTCTCGGCAGCGGTTATGATCTGGTGGCCTCGCGGCTCGCTTCGAATCGGGTTAGCGATGCGGAGTTTTCAGTCACGACCCATGTTGCGGCCAATTCGACAGAGCCGGGCGTTGGTTGCGCGAGGAACTAGCGCCCAGCCGCTAGGTCGGTTTAATTTGGACACTGAATAAAGGGAAATAGGGCCATGAAAAATTTGATGAAAGCCGCCTTGCTGCTGACGGTGGCGTCCGTCCCCGCGAGCGCCCAGATCAACGCGGGCGAGCAGAAGCCGGAGGCGAGCCTGCCCTTCAACATGACGCAGGTGACGACCTTCAATCTGCCCTGGCGCATGGCCTTCCTGCCCGACGGCCGCATGCTGGTGACCGAGAAGGTCGGGCCGCTGTGGCTCGTGACCCCGCAGGGCCAGAAGCGCGCGGTGCAGAACTACCCGGCGGTGCTCTATGGCGGCCAGGGCGGCATGCTGGGCGTCTATGTCTCGCCCAGCTTCGCCAGTGATCAGACCGTCTATCTCACCTACAGCGAGCCCGGCACCATCAACGGCATCAGCGGCTCCAGCTTGGCGCTGGCCAAGGCCAAGCTGGTGCTTGATGACAATGCCAAGCCGGCGAGTGCCAGTCTGGAAGATTTGAAAGTGATCTGGCGCGATGGCGCACGCGGTCGCGGCGGCCAGTTCGGCGCTGCCCTGGTCTTTGCGCAGGACGGCAAGTCACTTTTCCTCACGGTGGGCGACCGCCAGCGCTTCTGGCCTGCCCAGGATCCCAACCAACCGCTGGGCAAGATCCTGCACCTGACCCTGGACGGCAAGCCGTCGCCGGACAATCCCAACTATGGCAAGACGGGTGCGCAGAGCGTCGGCATCATCAATCCGCCGAGCGACACCGAAGCCGGCAAGACCGCGCCGGTGGTCTATACCTACAAATTCCCCGGCAAGAACGAGACGCCGTCCGAAGTGTGGACCACGGGGCACCGCACGCCCTACGGCCTCGCCATGGCGCCTGACGGACATCTGTGGGAGGCCGAGCATGGTCCCAGGGGCGGCGATGAGCTGAACCTGATCGAGAAGGGCAAGAACTACGGCTGGCCGCTGGTGCGGTACGCCATGAACTATAACGGCGTTCCGATCCCCGGCTTTGACACCCGTCCCGACCTGACCAAGCCGGTGATCTATTGGACGCCGATCATCGCGCCAGGCAACATCACCTTCTACAAGGGCAGTGTGTTCCCCCAGTGGAATGGTTCGATCCTCCTGGGCGGCATGGCGACCATGACCATCAACCGCATCGTCGTTGACGGTACCAAGGCCACGCCGGCCGAACGCTGGAGCGTGGGCCACCGCATGCGCGATATCGAAGTCGCGCCCGATGGCACGGTCTGGGCGCTGGAAGACGCCCCCAATGGCGGGATGTTCAAGATCACGCCGAAATAGCGTGTCTCGTTCAGCGGGCCTGCGACGCGCCGCGCTGATCATGACCCTGGCCCTGTGCGCGCCCGCTGCCGCGGCGCCCGATATTCTGCGCGACCAGTTTCGCGACCCGCCTGCGGCGGCGCGGCCGCGCGTTTGGTGGCACTGGATGAACGGCAATATCACCAAGGAAGGTATTCGCCGCGACCTGGATTGGATGAAACAGATCGGCATCGGCGGCGTGAACGCCATCGATGCCTCGATCAACACGCCCCAGGTGGTGGACAAACGGCTGGTCTATATGACGCCGGAATGGAAAGAGGCGTTCCGTTATGCGGCGCGTCTGGCCGACCAGCGCGGGATCGAGCTGTCAGTGGATTCCTCGCCGGGCTGGAGCGAAACCGGCGGTCCCTGGGTCGGTCCGGAAGCCGCGATGAAAAAGCTGGTCTGGAGCCGGACCGAGGTCGAAGGCGCGTTTCACGGCCGCCTGCCGCAGCCGCCGTCGGTGGCGGGACCGTTCCAGAACATCGCTCGCGCCGGTCCCAGCTTTTACCGTGACAGCCGTGTGGTGGCCTATCGCATGCCGGTGGCGGAGCCACGTGCGCCAAAGGCGGACTCCAATGTTGGTGCTGTCGCGGTTGCGGCGTTGAATGATGGTGATCTTGCCAACGGCGCGGACATGAACCCGCCTTCGCGCGACGCCGAAGTCTGGGTACGTCTGGATTATGGCGCGCCCGTTACCTTGCAAGGCCTGACCCTGGCGCTCTCAACCAATGAAGGGCTGGGTTTTGCTGCGCGCATAGAGGCCGGGGATGATGGCACGGCCTGGCATGCCGTAGCGGATGTGCCGGTGGCGGCCCAGGTGCGCCGTTTCGCGCTGCTGCAGCAGACGATCGCCTTTGCGCCGGTCACGGCGCGTTTCTTCCGCCTGGTGATACGCCCCGCGCCGCCCATTCCCAACAGTCTCAGGATCGTGGAAACGGCGCCAGGCGCCATCGTGGCGGTCCCGCCGCCGGTCCCGGCCGACGCCGCGCGTTTCTACCGGCTTTATGAGATGGCTTTCCACGCTGGCGCCACCGTCAATGAGTTCGAGAAGAAAGCCGGCTTTGCCATCGCGCGCGATAATTACGCCATCGCTGCCCGCGACGCGGTCACGCCCGGCAGCGCGGTGAAGCCCGCCGAAGTGATGGATATCACCAGCCGCATGCATGCCGATGGCAATCTGGACTGGGATCCTCCGCCGGGACGCTGGGCGGTACTGAGAATGGGCTGGTCGTTGATCGGCACCACGAACCATCCCGCCACGCCCGAGGCCACGGGCCTGGAGGTGGACAAGCTCAATCGCGGCCATGTGCACGACTATCTCGAACATTATCTGGACACCTATCGCGATGCGGCCGGCCCCGATCTCTTCGGCCACCGCGGCCTGACCGCGCTGACGGTGGATTCCACCGAAGTCGGAGCACAGAACTGGAGCGACACCATCCTGGCCGATTTCCGGCGGTTGCGCGGTTACGATCCTCTGCCCTGGCTGCCCGCGCTCACCGGCGCGGTGGTGGCAAGCCCGGCCGAGAGCGACAGGTTTCTCTGGGACTTCCGCCGTACCATCGCCGAATTGCTGGCGGAAAATCATTATGGCGAGATCGCGCACATCGCCCATGAACGGGGCCTGATCAATTACGGCGAGGCACTGGAAGATCATCGTCCCACTTTTGGCGACGACACTGAGATGCGCCGCTTCGCCGACATTCCCATGGCGGCGATGTGGACCTATGGCACGCGGCCGGAGCCGCTGCCGACCTATGTCGCCGATATCCAGGGCGCGGCATCGGTCGCCCATCTTTATGGCCGCAAGCTGGTGGCGGCGGAGTCGCTGACCTCGGCCGGACAGCCCTGGGCCTATGGACCGCGTCAACTCAAGCCGGTTGTGGACATGGAGTTTGTGCTCGGGGTCAATCGGGTGGTGATCCACACATCCGTGCATCAGCCGGTGGAGAAGGCACCGGGCCTGTCCCTGGGCGGCTTCGGCCAGTTCTTCACCCGCCTGGAAAGCTGGGCGGGACAGGCGAAGGGTTGGGTCAGCTATATCGCCCGCTGCTCGCATCTGTTGCAGCAGGGGCGGGCGGTAGCGGATGTCGCGTATTTCTATGGCGAGGAAGCACCCATCACCGGTCTGTTCGGAGATGCGCCGGTCAGCGATGTGCCACGCGGCCACGGCTTTGATTTCGTCAATGCCGACGCGCTGCTGCATCTGTTGTCGGTGGACCATGGCGATCTGGTGACGCCATCGGGCATGCGCTATCGGCTGCTGTATCTTGGCGGCAGCAGCCGGTTCATGACTCTGCCGGTGCTGCGGCGGGTGCGCGAGCTGGTGACGTCGGGCGCGATGGTCGTGGGGCAGCGGCCGGACTCTTCGCCCAGCCTGGCCGACGATCCCGCGCAATTTCAGACGCTGGCAGATGAAGTGTTTGGCCGAAACGAACAGGAGCGCAGCCCGGGGCAGGGCAGGGTGTTCCCGTCCTTGGCGGATGCCTTTACGGCGCTGAAGCTGCCACCGGATTTCGACTATCAGGCGGCGGATGCGCAGGTTTTGGCGATCCATCGCCATCTGCCAGACCGCGAAATCTATTTCCTCACCAACCGGCGCGATCGTGCCGAGACCATTCAAGCTGCTTTCCGTGTGCAGGGATTGAGGCCCGAGCTTTGGGATCCGGTCACAGGCGATGTCCGCGGCGTCGCTGCCCAAGAGAGCGGTGGCCTGAGCCGGATCACACTGACGCTTCCCGCCTATGCTTCGACCTTTGTCGTGTTCAGCCACGCGGCTGCGTCAGCGCGCCGTCCCGATACCGTTATCGCGCGCCAGACTCTGGAGGGCCCCTGGACGGTCTCGTTCCAGCCGGACCGGGGGGCGCCGGAGCAGCCAGTGCAGCTGGCGGCGGGGTCGTGGAGCGATAATAGCGACGACCGCATCCGCTACTTCTCGGGCACGGCGACTTACAGCAAGAGCTTCGATCTGCCGAAGAACGGGCCCGGCCACCGTCTGATGCTGGACCTGGGGGATGCACGCGAGGTGGCCGACGTCTGGCTGAACGGCAAATGGCTGGGCTCGCGCTGGACCGCGCCCTTCCGGCTGGACGCCACGGCGGCCGCCAAGGCTGGCAGCAACCGCCTGACCATCAAGGTGGCCAATCTCTGGGTCAACCGCCTGATTGGCGATGCCCAGCCCGGTACGGCGCGGAAATACAGCTTCATGGCGATCCCGACCTATGGCCCGGGCGCGCCTTTGCGGGCTTCCGGCTTGCTCGGGCCCGTCACCCTGGAGTCTCTCGCTTTTTGAGAGGGCGTCGCAGCACGGCGCTCTCCGACGTCATCCAAAGATGGTTACGCTACCATAATTCTGTGCTAGGATTCATGGTAGCGCAAACATAACCGGAGCGGGGATCAGGAAGATCTGCGCCACCGATCCGGAAAAAATCCGAGGGGTAACCATGATGTCTCTGCGTTTCTCAACGCCTGTCCACGCACGCCTGTTGGGTGGTAGCGCTCTCGCGCTTGCCACTGTTGCTCTCGTCAACTCGGCGGCCTTTGCCCAGACCACGGCCGCCAATGTGGAAGCGGTGGTGGTGACGGGCTCGCGCCTGCCCAGCACTTTCGAAGCGCCCACGCCGGTGACGGTGCTGGATGCGACCCAAATCCGGCTTTCGGGTTCGGTGAACATCGAAGACACGCTGAACGAGACGCCGCAATTCCGCGGCAGCCAGGGCGACGGCAGGTTCGCCAACGGCCAGGCTTCGGGCGGCGCCACGTTGAATCTGCGCGGCCTGGGCGCCCAGCGTAATCTGGTGCTGGTCAATGGCCGCCGTTACACCATCCAGGGGCCGGATCAGACCACCGACGTCAACACCATCCCCACCGCCCTGATCTCGCGCACCGAAATCGTCACCGGCGGCTCCTCGGCGGTCTATGGCTCGGATGCCATTACCGGCGTGGTGAACTTCATCATGCGCGAAGATTTTGAAGGCGTCGAAGCCCAGACCCATGTCGATTTCGACAGCACCACCATGACGCCGAGCTGGAGCGCGGACCTGACGGCCGGCGCCAACTTCGCCCACGACAAGGGCAACATCGCCGTTTCCTTCGGCTATCAGAACCGTGGCGGTATCTCCCGCCAGGACCGTGGCGGGATTTACATTCCCCCCTTGGGCGATGGCTGCGTCACCGCGGCGACCGCCAGTTCGCGCACTATCGGCACCCAGATCACCGGCGTTTCCGGTCAGGCTTGTCTGAATGCGGGCGGCGTTCCCGGCCTGGTTTTCGCCGGCTCGTCGGATATTCCGAACGGCCGTTTCCAGCCTGGCATCTTTCCCAATACCGCACAGTCCAATCCCGCGCTGAACGCGGCATTCGCGGCGGCCGGTCTTTCGGGCCTGAGCGCCACGGCCAGCTTTGTTGGCTATACCTATAACGACGCCGGCACGCAGCAACGCCTGCTGCAGGATCCGGCCGATCGCTACAACCTGACCCTGCCCAACTATCTGCAGATCCCGCAAGAACGCTGGATGGTAAACACCTTCGCGCATTACGATCTGCTGCCGCACGTCACGGCCTATGCCGAAATGCACTTCTCCACCAACACGGTGGTGTCGCGCCTGTCTCCTTCCAACGCGAACGGCTCGATCCTGTTCGACACCAACAATCCCTATGTCACGCCGGACATGCGCAGTCTGTTTGCGCAGCTGGATGCCGCCGAGCCGCTGACCACGCCGGCATTCACTGCGGGTGCCAAGACCTACCAGACGACGCGCGGCGACGGCCGCGTGCAATTGAGCTATGGCCGCCGTTTCACGGATGTGGGTTTCCGGATTGCCAACGCCCAGCGCGACGCCTGGCGTTTTGTCGGCGGTTTCCGAGGCGCTCTGCCGAACCTCTCCGACGCGTTCCTCAAGGATTTGTCGTATGACGTCTATTACGACTACGCCAAGACCACCAACACGGAACGTCAGCAGGGCAGTATCTCGAGATCACGGTTGCAGGACGCCGTGCTGTCGGCCGGCGGCGCTGCTCCGGTCTGCGATATCTTCGGGCAGAACATCACTCCGGCCTGCGTGTCCGCGATCGCCGTGAATTCGACGACCGTGACCACGGCGCAGATGGCCGGTGCGCAGGGCAGCATCACAGGCTCGCTGTTTGACATGCCGGCCGGCCCGGTGGCCTTCGCACTGGGCGGTGAATGGCGCTCGACCTCGGCGCAGTTCATTCCGGACCAGTTCCTGGCCTCGGGCGATGTGGCGGGCTTCAACGCCGCTCTTCCCACAAAGGGCAGCGAATCCGTGCGGGAAGTGTTCGGCGAGGCGCGCGTGCCGCTGCTCAAGGATGTCCCGCTGGTCCAGCAACTTTCGGTCAACGGCGCGTTCCGCATCTCCGACTACAATCTGAAGGGGGTCGGCACGGTCACGACCTTCTCGCTCGGCTCCGACTGGAAGCTGGACAACAACATCGCGTTCCGCGGTCAGTATCAGAGCGCCATCCGAGCGCCAAGCGTCGGCGAATTGTTCGGCGGTCAGTCCCAGGGATTCCTGGCATTCACCGATCCCTGCGCGGTGCCGGGTAACTCTGGCAACGCCGCGATCCGCTCCATTTGCGTGGCGCAGGGCGTGCCGACCAATGTGTTGTTCACCCCGGCCGTCCAGCCTGCGGCTCTCGTAGGCAACGTAACCGGCGGCAACCCGGCCCTGTCGCAGGAACAGTCCGAGACCATCACCTTCGGCATGGTCGTGACGCCGGAATTTGTTCCCGGTCTCGCGGTCAGCGTCGACTGGTTCTCGATTGGCATCAATGGCGCGATCGCCCCCTTGGGCGGCGGTCTGGTGAATACAGGTTCGCTGTGCTTCACCACGCTGCAGGATGCCAGCAGCATTTACTGCCGGGCATTCAATCGCGATCCGGGCACCGGCGTGATCTCCGCGCCGCTCTATGTTCAGGTCACCAACGCCAATACCGGCGCCGCCAAAACCCAGGGCCTGGACCTGGAAGCCCAGTATCACTTCGATCTGGGCTTCGGATACCTGAGCCAGGAAAGCAGTGTGTCGATCGTCTCCAACTATACCTGGACCACCGAGTTCACGCTGACCCCGGTAAAGGAGCTGAGCACCATCAAGAATGAGTGTGTCGGTTCCTTCGGCACTACCTGCGGCTCGCCCATTCCCTCGTTGAAGGGAGTGACCCGTGCCACCTGGACCGACGGCGATGTCAGTCTGTCGTTGCGTCACCGCTTTATCGGCGGCGTGATCGACGACCGATACAATCTGCCATTCCGCAAGGCTGTCGCGCCGCCGGCGTTCAGCACCCTCACCAATCCCATCATTCCGGACTTCCACTATTTCGACATTTCGGCCAGCTACAATGTGACGGACGAGATTCGCCTGGATGCTGGCGTGAACAATGTCCTCAACGTCGGTCCGCCAGTCGTGGGTGGTGCGGCCAACGGCAATGTCACCTTCCCGGCGACCTACGATCCGCTGGGTCAGAGCTTCTTCTTCAACGTTACGCTTCGTCCGAATTGAGACCGGAAAGAAGGCGCGGGGGCGCTTTCTCTGACGCGACGCGCCCCGCAAGGGCGCGTCGTTTTTCAGATATGGTGCAGGTCTGTAGCAGGGAGACGATGATGGACATCAAGAAACGCGATTTCCTGGCCGTCGGCATGGGACTGGGTCTGTTGGCCACCGAAGCGATGGCGCAGGCGAACCGGCCACGCTGGATGTGGTCGGGCAAGCAGCCGGCCAGCGTCGATCCCAACTACAAGCCGCGGCGTCTCAACAAGGCGATCGAGCTCTTCGAGGACGGTCAGCCCATGTACTACGTCACCTGGGGCCCGAGCGGCGAGGGTGACGGCTACGAGACCGGCAAGAAGATGGCCCAGACCTGGGCGGACTGCATCTGCATCGACCTGGAGCATGCCTGCTTTGATCTGGCAGACGTGCGCCGCTTCATGCGCGGCCTGGTGGATGGCGGCCCGACTCGCAGCGGCCACCACATTCCGGCGACTTTCGTTCCCATGCCGATCCTGGGCCATAGCGCCGAACAGATGGAAACCAATAGCTGGATGATCGCGCAGATCCTGGCCTGCGGCGTGATGGGGGTGAATGTCTGCCATGCCCGCGATCCGCGCGCCGTGGCGGCGGCGGTGCAGGCGATGCGCTATCCGTTTCCTTATCCCGCCTCGGCCAAGGCGGCCCTGGGCGGGCTCCCTTACGGCGGCGAGGGCCTGCGCGGCTCAGGCAGCCAGGGCTTCGCCGCCCGCATCTGGGACATCAATCCGAACCGCTATACCCGGCTGGCCGATGTCTGGCCAATGAATCCGCAAGGCGAGCTGATGCTCGGCCTGAAGATCGAGGACAAATGGGCGCTGGCGAATGTGGAAAAGACCTTCGCCGTGCCCGGCGTGACCTTTGCCGAATGGGGCCCGGGCGACATGGCCATGTCGCTCAATGGCCTTGCCTTCTATCCCGATCCGCCGGTGCCGCGGGCCACCGAATTCAGCGTGCCCTCCAGTATCGCGCCCAATGTGGCCCAGGCGCGTCTCAGGGTGGCGGCGGCAGCCGCGGCCAGCGGCGTCAAGTTGCTGGACACCTGTATCCCCGAGACGGTGGTGGACAGCATCAAGCTGGGCGGCATGGTGCTGGAATGCTCCGAGCAGTCCGCGCTGATTGGCCGGGAGTACACCAAGCGCCGGATGCCTGTATAAAGGCTGGCATACGCGAATCCGGGGGAAGACGATGATGCCGCTGACCAGACGGCTGATGATGTCCGCGTCGGCTGGCCTGCTGCTGGCGCCGGCGGGCCGCGCGGCAGCGCAAGCCCCGGACACGGACTGGCGCAACTATGCCAACGATCTGGCCAACACCCGCTACGCGCCGCTGGACCAGATCAATGCCGGCAATTTCAGCAAACTGGAAGTGGCCTGGCGCTTCAAGCCCGACAACCTGGGGCCGCATCCGGAGTATAATTGGGAATCCACGCCGCTGGTGATCGCGGGCCGGCTCTATGTCACGGCGGGAGGACGGCGCGATGTGGTGTGCCTTGATGCTTCCAATGGCGAGATGCGCTGGATGCATTCGATGGACGAGGGCGAGCGCGGTGCCGCAGCTCCACGCCAACTGTCAGGGCGGGGCCTGGCCTATTGGACCGATGGCCGCGAGGAACGCATTCTCTATGTGACGCCGGGGTACCGGCTGGTGGCGCTGGACGCCTCGACCGGCGCGCCGGTCAAAAGCTTCGGCGAAGATGGCATCGTCGATCTGAAAAAGAACGACGACCAGGACATCGAGCTGGTGCATGGCGAGGTTGGCCTGCATTCCACGCCCCTGGTGGCGCGTAACACGGTGATCGTCGGCGCCGCGCATCTGGCGGGCAACGTGCCTAAGACCCGCAACAATATCAAAGGCTATGTCCGCGGCTTTGATGCGCGCACCGGCCGGCGCAAGTGGATCTTCCACACCATCCCGCGCAAGGGCGAGTTCGGCTACGAAACATGGACCCATCCCGGTGATGCCGAGCATACCGGCAATACCGGTTGTTGGGGTCAGATCTCCGCTGATCTGGAGCTGGGCCTGGCCTATCTGCCGATCGAGATGCCGACCGGCGATTTCAACGGCATGTATCGCGCCGGACCGAACCTGTTCAGCGAAAGCATCGTGGCGGTGGACCTGGAGACCGGCAAACGCCGCTGGCACTATCAGACCATTCATCACGGCCTGTGGGACCGCGACATTCCCTGCGCGCCGATCCTGTGCGACATCCATCACGACGGCAAGCTGATCAAGGCGCTGGCCCAGCCCACCAAGCAGGCCTTTCTCTATGTGCTGAATCGTGAGACCGGTGAGCCGGTCTGGCCGATCCCGGAAAAGCCGGTGGAGGCGGGTGACGTGCCGGGCGAATGGTATTCGCCCACCCAGCCTTTCCCGACCAAGCCGCCGCCCTTTGACCTACAGGACGTGAACGCCGATACGATCATCGACTTCACACCGGAGCTGCACCGGCAGGGGCTGGAAATCCTTTCGCATTACAAGACCGGGCCGATCTTCACGCCGCCCACCATGGCGAACCTGGAGGGACGCTGGGGCACCCTGGCCGCCGACATGACCAACGGCGGCATCAACTGGCCGGGCGGCTCCTACGATCCCGAGACGCAGACGGTTTATGTTTATTCCCAGACCACGATCGCGGCCATGGCCATCGTGCCGGTCACTGATGCTCGCGTCTCGGATTTCGAATATGCCCGTGGCTTGCCCGGCGTGACCTTGGCAGCGCGTTCCTTGCCAGTGGAAGGGCAAGACCTTCGTCCTGGCAGGCTGACGGTGCAGGGCTTGCCGCTGCCCAAGCCCCCTTATGGTCGCATCACCGCGATTGACCTCAGCAAGGGCGAGATCGCCTGGCAGGTCGCCCATGGCGAGACGCCGGACAACATCAAGAACCATCCGGCGCTGAAGGGGCTCAAAATTCCCCGCACCGGAAGGCCCGGTATCCTGGGCACGCTCACCACCAAATCGTTGGTCATCTGCGGGGAGTCAGGCTTTTTCACCACCCCGTCGGGCGCCCGTGGCGCGATGCTTCGCGCCTATGACAAGGCGACAGGCGAAGAGAAAGGCGCGATCTATATGCCGGCGCCGCAGACCGGATCGCCCATGACCTACATGCTCGGGGGCCGCCAATATATCGTGCTGGCGATCGGCGGCGGGGCCTATACCGCCGAGCTGCTAGCCTTCCGCCTTCCGCGGGAAAGCTGAGCGAATCGGGACTTTTCCTGTGGGGGCCGGGGGCGACGCTCGTTTCCGGAACCTTTCCGGGTCCCATCGGTTTAGATTACGGACGGGTAATCTTGCCGGAAAATCAGACCCGGCGTCTGAGAGGAATGTCATGAGAACTTCGATGAAACTGCTGCTTGCAGCAGGAATTTTGTGCGCCACAGGCTTGGCGGCAACGGCGCCAGCCGCGGCACAGCCCCGTGGTTTCTCCTTCCGGATCGGTGACGTCGCCATGGCGTACAACGACGGTTATTACGACCGTGACCATCGCTGGCACGGCTGGCGTCATGCGCGCGAGCGCGAATGGTATCGGGTGAATTACCGCGACAGTTATCGCGGTATGCGTCACGACCGAGACCATGACGGTATTCCGAACCGCTTTGACCGCGATCGGGACAATGACGGCGTTCCGAACCGCTATGACAGCCGTCCGAACAATCCTTATCGCCGCTAAAGCATCCGGCGTTTCTACAGCCCCGCGGAGCAATCCGCGGGGCTTTTTGTTTGGCTGCCGCCATATTCATCGAATTCCGCATGTCTTTCGCGCTGCAGCAATGCGGCTCCCATCTTGCTGCCGGGCCGGCTTTCGCGCTGAATGCGGGCCGTTGGGCAACGGGGAGGGGAATGATGTTGAAATCAGGTCTGTTGGCGGGGTTGATGATCCTGGCGCCGGTCGCGGCTGTGGCCCAGGTGCCGGGGATGACGTTTCCGGCCGACCCTTATTCGGCGTCCAGTCCCTTGTCGCGCACGCATGTGCCGCTGGCGCAGCGCATCGCCCATGGCGCGGGCCCCAACTATCCGCATCATCCCACGGTCCATAACGGCTCGGGGCCCATGGATTACATGGCGCTGTTTGACGGCCGCGCCAGCACGGCGAAATTCAACCTGGGCGTCAATCTGTTCTTCCTGCACCGGGGCGTGCTGCCGCCGGGCGGCGGCATCGGCGAGCATTTCCACAATTACTGCGAAGAGATGTTCGTCATCCTGGATGGCGAGGCGGAATATTCCATCGACAGCCGTACCTCGGTGCTGAAAGGCCCCGCCGGCGCGGTGGCCCGGCTCGGACACAGCCATGCCATCACCAACCAGTCCAGCAAGCCGGTGCAATGGATGAACATCAATGTCGGCCTGCTGCCGCACTTCTACGATGCGTGGAATCTGGACGATGGCCGGGTCGGTGCGCCCAAAGACGCGCTGCCGCAATTCATTCACATGAATCTTGACAAGTCGCTCGACAAGCCGATGCCGGACTTCGAGGGCGGCAAGGGCACCGCCATGTATCATCGCGGCCTCGATCCGACCACCTTCTACAGCACCTGGTCCTATGTCGATCACCTGCTGCTGCCGCCGGGCGTGACGGCGGGACCGAACACCAAGAAGGACATGGCGGAGGTCTATTATGTGATGAGCGGCGACGGTACCGCGACGATTGACGGAGAAACGGTGGAGATCCATGCCGGCGATGCCGTTCCCGCCGCGTTGGGAGAAAGCCGCGCCTTCGCCGCAACCGGCAAGGTCGCGCTGGAGTTCATGATCATCGGCATCGCGCGCGATTTCGAAACCAAGAAAGCCTATATGCTGACCGACGAGAACCGGATGCGTACGGGTCCGCGCTGATCACGGGCGCATGACCGAGGTTCAGTCGGGATAAAGTCCCGCTTGCCGGGCGCGCTCGCGCAGCAAGGCGAGGATAGAGGCGCATAGCGGTGTCGGCTTTTCCGTCAACCCGCCCAGCTCCACCACCGCGCCCAGCAGGGCATCGATTTCCATCGGCCGTCCCCGCTCCAGGTCTTGCAGCATCGAGGTCTTGTGGACCCCGACTTCGCCGGCGCCGTCGATGCGCTTGTCGATACTGACGGCAAAGCGGGCGCCAAGGGCTTCAGCAACTTGCGCGGCTTCTTGCATCATAGCGCGCGCGACCCCGCGCAGATCGGGGCGGAAGGCCAGCCGGTCCAGAGTCGAACCGGTCAGCGCCGACAGGGGATTGAAAGCCAGATTGCCCCAGAGCTTCACCCAGATTTCGTCGCGGATGTTGGTGCGCACCGGGGCCTTCAGGCCAGCCTTGGCGAAGAGTTGCGCCAGCGCCTCGATGCGGGCGCTTTTGCTGCCATCAGGTTCCCCCAAGCTGAAACGATTACCATAAGTGTGCTCGATCACGCCGGGTTCGATCACTTCCGCCGCCGGGTAGACGATGGCGCCGATCACGCGCGACGGCGGCAGAAGCTGCCAGAGCCGGCCGCCCGGATCCACGCTTTCCACGACACGATCGCGCCATGGCCCTTCCAGGCCATAGAAATACCAGTAGGGAATGCCGTTGATGCCGGTGACCAATGAGGTTTCAGGCCCCATCAGCTTGGCGATTTCGGGCGCGGCGCCGGGCAGGCCATTGGCCTTCAGGGTGACGATGACATGATCCTGCGGCCCCGCTTCAGCGGCCTTGTCCGTGGCGGGCAGGCGCACGGTTGCGGTCTGGCCTTCGCTTTTCAAGGTCAGGCCTTTTTCGCGGATCGCGGCCAGGTGCGGCCCGCGCGCGATCACCGTGACCTCGGCGCCGGCCTGGTGCAGCTTGACGGCGAGATAGCCGCCAATGGCGCCGGCGCCGAAAATTGCGATCCTCATCCGGCGAGCCCGAGCTTGTCCGCCAGCTTCTCATGCAGGCCGATGCGCTGCAGCTTGCCGGTGGCGCCCTTGGGAATTTCCGTCAGGAAGACGATACGGCGCGGTACCTTGAAATCCGCCACGCGGCCGCTGACGAAGCTGCGCAGTTCGCGCTCGTCGCAGGCGGCGCCTTCGCGGAGCACCACGGCGGCGGCGATATCCTCGCCCAGCTTGTCATGCGGTACCGCAAACGTCACGACCTGGGCCACCGCCGGATGGTCCATGATGATCGTATCCACTTCCAGTGGGCTGATCTTCTCGCCGCCGCGATTGATCAGCTCTTTCAGGCGGCCGGTGAGACGCAGATAGCCTTGTTCGTCCATCACGCCCTGGTCGCCGGTGCGGAACCAGCCATTGGTGAAAGCCTTGGCGTTGGCGTCCGGATTGGCTTCATAGCCCGCGGTCACATTGCGGCCACGGATCACCACTTCACCCAGGCCGCCGGACGGCACCAGATTGCCTTCCGCATCCATGATGGCGACATCGGGACCCGAGGCGATGCCGACACAGCCGGCGAAGCGGGATTTGGGCGGCAACGGATTGGAGGCCATCTGGTGCGAAGCCTCGGTCATGCCATAGGCCTCGATCACCGGCACGTTGAAGGTCTTCTCCAGCGCTTCCATCACTTGCGGCGGCAGCGACGACGATGACGAGCGGATCAGGCGCAGTCGGCCGCGCCGGATGATGTCGGCGTTGCGGTCGGCACGGGTGAGAATTGCCTGATGCATGGTGGGCACCGCCGTGTACCAGCTCGGCCGGGCTTCATCGAACCAGGCAAAGAATTTCAGGGCGTTGAAGCCGGGCGTGCAGACCACGCTGGCGCCGGCCGCCAGGCTGGACAGCGTGGCGGCGATCAGGCCGTGAATGTGGAACAGCGGCATGATGTTGAGGCAGACATCGTCCTCGCGCAGCGAAAGCGTGTTGCCGATATGATAGGCCGAGGCGGTCACATTGGTGTGGGTGAGGGGCACGATCTTGGGCCGCGAGGTCGTGCCGGAGGTGTGCAGCACCAGCGCGATATCGCCGCTCTGTGCCGGGCCGCCTGTCGCTGGCTTGCCTTTCAGATCGGACTGCAACTCGAACTCGCCGGCATGCGCGCCGTTGACCAGGCGCACGATCGGGATGCCCCGGGCCTTCGCCACATCGAGGGCCGGGCTTTCCATGCCGGCCTGGATGACCAGCGCCTTGGCATTGAGATCGGACAGATAGAAATCGAACTCTTCGGTGCGATAGGCCGGATTGAGCGGGGCGGTGGTGGCGCCGCAGGCAATGGCGACAAAAGCCGCGGCCATCTCCGGTCCGTTGGGCAGCACGATCGCCACCCGATCGTTTCGCCCGATACCCATGGCATTCAGGCTGGCGATGGTGCGGCGAGCCAAGCCCCGCAATTCGCTATAGGTCTGCGCCGGGCGCTCAGGCGCGCCGATGGCGGGTAGATGATCCTGGCCGGATTCGATCAAGGCCGAAATCGTATCGGCCCGGTAGATGCTTGACACGGGTGCTGCTCCCAACAGTATGCGTGGTGGCTGTCAAAAAATAATAGCGGCGCCACTCGGGGTGATCCAGCCTTGTGCGCTGCAGCAGGGAGCAAATGTGAAAAACCATTCGGAAAGTGAGGCCGGCAAGGGCCGGGTGACCCAGCTTTTGATCGGCATCCTCTGCATGGTGATGATCGCCAACCTGCAATATGGCTGGAATCTCTTCGTCAATCCGATCGACAAGGCGCATCACTGGGGCCGCCCCGCGATCCAGGTCGCGTTCAGCCTGTTTGTGCTCACCGAAACCTGGCTGGTGCCGGTGGAGAGCTGGTTCGTGGACCGTTTCGGGCCCCGTTTTGTCGTCATGGCCGGCGGCGTTCTGGTCGGGCTGGCCTGGACCTTGAATTCCTTCGCCAACTCCCTCGGCATGCTCTATTGCGCCGCCATCATTTCTGGCATCGGTGCGGGTGCGGTCTACGGCACCTGTGTCGGCAATGCCCTGAAGTGGTTTATCGGGCGGCGCGGCCTGGCTGCCGGTCTGACCGCCGCCGGCTTTGGCGCCGGGGCCGCCGCTACCGTGGTCCCCATTCGTGAGGTGATCGCGGCGCATGGCTATCAGTCGGCATTTCTCTGGTTTGGCCTGGGGCAGGGGCTCGTCATTCTGATCGCCTCGCAATTCCTGCGCGCGCCTGCCAAGAAACCCGTCGCCACGGTACCGACGCCCAATGCGCAGGCCAGCCGCAGCTTTTCACCTCTGGAAGTGCTGAAAACACCCCTGTTTTGGCTGCTTTATGTGATGTTCGTGCTGGTCGCGGCGGGCGGCTTGATCGTCACCGCGAGCCTGGCTTCCATGGCCGCCGATTTCGGTGTGGCCGAACAGCATATTTCGATTCTGGGCATCAGCGGCACCGTGCTCACGATTGCCCTGGTGGTGGACAACATCCTGAATGGCCTGGCGCGGCCCTTCTTCGGCTGGGTGTCGGACAAGATCGGCCGCGAGCCGACCATGTTTATCGCCTTCGTGCTGGCGGCGGTGGCGATCTGGTCGCTCTGGTTTCTGGGCCACAACCCGATCTGGTTCGTGGTCACCGCCGGCTTGATCTATTTCACCTGGGGCGAGATCTACAGCCTGTTTCCTGCCACCTGCACCGATGCTTTCGGCGTGGAATATGCCACCACCAATGCCGGCATGCTGTACACCGCCAAAGGCACCGCAGCCCTGCTGGTGCCGCTGGCGAACGCGGTTAGCGCCTCCGGCGATTGGCATACCGTGCTGTGGATCGGCGCACTGGCCAATCTGGCCGCGGCCTGTGCGGCTATGTTGCTGCTGAAGCCGGTAAGGGCGTCTCATCGCCTCCGCCATGCCTGACCTCCGGCCGCAATGCTCGTCCATTTATGAATGGATTTTCATTTTCCATCGGAGATTTTTTCAGCGCCCAAATCCTATTGCTGGACCTGTTTTGAACCCCGGGTCCAGCCATGCACAAATTTCTCGCCGCCGCCGCTCTTGTCCCACTCCTGATGGCGCCGCTAGCTGCGTCCGCCGCCCCGTCGCTGTCGCCAGAGCAAAGGGCGATTGATCCCGGCCAGCGCGAGCTTGTGGCCGCCACCTGCGACCAGGTGATGGGTCTCTCCGGCGGCGGTATCTATCGTCAGGAATGCATGGACAGCCTGGCCCGGTCCGTGGCAGCCAAGGCCGCGAGCGCCCATATGGCGGGCAGCTATGTCGCCTGCCGCGGCCAGGGCTTGCATGAAGGCACGGCCGCTTTTTCGACCTGCATGCTGGACAGCCAGGGACAGAGCGCGGCGATCACGGCCCTGCCGGTCAAGCTCTCCTATGACGCGAACACGCCGGAGAATGCCCAGAGCTATTTCGAGGTTACCAACAGCGTCCATTGGCGCCGCGAAAAATACGCCTGTGCCCAGATCGGTCTTGTGCCCGGCGGCGCTGCTTTTGCAGAATGCGCGGCGGGTCTGCAGGCGGCCTTGTTTAACCCGCTCTGATGATTTTGACGTCCGCCTCACGCCCATTCTCGCGTTAGGATTCAATGGTTGCAATTGTCCGGCTGGCGCTGCGGCGGCCATACACCTTCGTCGTGATGGCGATCCTCATCGTCATTTTCGGCGTGCTGGCGGTTATGCGCACGGCAACCGACATCTTTCCGGATATCCGCATCCCGGTGATCGCGGTGGTCTGGACCTATCGCGGGTTGTCGCCCGACGATATGGCAGGCCGGGTCATCTATTATTATGAGCGGCAGCTTTCGACCGCGGTCAACGACATGGACCATATCGAGAGCCAGTCGCTGCCTGGTGTCGGCGTGGTCAAGATATTCTTCCATCCCACTGTGGACATCCGCACCGCGACGGCTCAGGTCACGTCCCTGTCCCAGACCGTACTCAAGCAGATGCCTCCGGGCATCACGCCGCCGCAGATTCTGAACTACAATGCTTCGACAGTGCCGATCCTGCAGCTTGGCCTTTCCAGCCCCACCTTGGGGGAGGGCGAGGTCAACGATCTGGGACAGAATTTCATCCGTCCGGCCCTGGCCTCGGTGCCGGGCACGGCCGTTCCCTCGCCTTATGGCGGGCGCGAGCGTCAGATCCAGATCGATCTGAATCCGCAGGCGCTGCATTCCTACAATCTGTCGGGGCAGGATGTGGCCAATGCCCTGGCCAACCAGAACCAGATCATTCCGGCGGGGACCATCAAGGTCGGTGAGTTCGAATATAATGTCCGACTGAACAACAGTCCCAGTGTGGTGGAAGAGCTGAACCGCCTGCCGGTCAAGCAGGTCAATGGCGCGACCATTTACATGGGAGATGTCGCCCATGTGCGCGACGGTGCGCCGCCCCAGCGTAATGAAGTGCGCATGGATGGCCGCCGCTCGGTGCTGATGACCGTGCTCAAAAGCGGCTCGGCTTCGACCCTGGATATCGTGGACGGAGTGAAGAACATCCTGCCGCGCCTGAAGCAGACCTTGCCGCCCGATCTTAAGGTGGTGCCGCTGGCCGATCAGTCCATCTTCGTGCGTGCCGCGGTGTCCGGCGTGGTCAAGGAAGGTGTGATCGCCGCCGCCCTGACCAGCCTGATGATCCTGCTGTTCCTGGGAAGCTGGCGCTCCACCTTGGTGATCACCGTTTCTATCCCGCTGGCGATCCTCTTTTCCATCGCCATGTTGTCGGCGCTGGGCCAGACATTGAACATTATGACCCTGGGCGGGCTGGCGCTGGCGGTCGGCATCCTGGTGGACGATGCCACCGTGACCATCGAGAATATCAACTGGCATCTGGAACAGCGAAAGCCGGTGCGGCAGGCCATTCTGGACGGCGCCCAGCAGATCGTGCTGCCAGCCTTCGTGTCGCTGCTTTGCATCTGCATCGCCTTTGTACCCATGTTCTTTCTGCCGGGGGTCTCGGGCTTTCTGTTCGCGCCGATGGCGGAAGCCGTGCTGTTCGCCATGATCGGCTCTTTCATTCTGTCGCGCACCCTGGTGCCGACCATGGCCAGCTATCTGTTGGTGTCGCATGGCGATACCAGGGACGCGTCCGTGGCGCGCAATCATGACGCTGGCAAAGGCCATCACCCGACAAATCCACTGGTGCGCTTCCAGCACGGCTTCGAGCAGCGCTTTGAGAAGGTGCGCAAGGCCTATGGCCGCTATCTGGAATTCCTGATGGGTCGTCGGCTCGTCTTCGCGGGCTGCTTTCTCGGTTTTGTCGCGCTCTCGCTCTGCCTGGCGCCGTTCCTGGGTGAGAATTTCTTTCCTGCGGTGGATGCCGGCGTGATCTCGCTCCATGTGCGCGCCCCGATGGGAATGCGGATCGAGGAGACCGCGGCCCTGTTCGACCATGTGGAAAAGCGCATCCGCGAGATCATTCCGGCGCGCGATCTGGATTCTATCGTGGACAATATCGGCCTGCCGGTCAGCGGCACCAATCGCGCCTATCTCAACACCGGCGGCATCGGGCCGGAGGATGGCGATATCCTGATCACCCTGAAGAAAAGCCATCACGCTACCGCCGGCTATGTGAAGGATTTGCGCACCGCTTTGCCGCAATCCTTCCCGGGTTCGAACTTCGCCTTCCTGCCGGCCGATATCGTCAGCCAGATCCTGAATTTCGGCTCGCCGGCGCCGATCGATGTGCAAGTCTCAGGCCCGGACAAACTTGCCGCGCAGCGTTATGCCATCGAGCTGTTGCGCAAGATCAAGTCTGTGCCCGGCGCGGCCGATGCCCGCCTGGAGCAGTCCTCGCGCTATCCGCAATTCGGCATAGATGTGGACCGCACCCGCGCCGGCCTTACCGGGATCACCGAGAAGGATGTGACCAACTCCCTGGTGGTCAACCTGGCCGGCAGTTTCCAGACCGCGCCCACTTTCTGGCTCAATCCCAAGAACGGGGTGTCTTATCCGGTCGTGATCCAGACGCCGCAATATCGCATGGACACTTTGGCGAGCCTGAAGTCCATGCCGATCACCAGCAGCGGCACTGCGACGCCGCAACTCCTGGGCGGGCTAAGCGAAATCAAGCGGGAAGCCAGCGACGCGGTGGTGTCCCATTACGCCATTCAGCCGACCTTCGATGTCTACGCCACAACCCAGGGCGCCGATCTCGGTGCCGTGGCGCGCCGGATAGAGACCGTCCTGAAGGATAGAGAGAACCACCTGCCACCTGGCGCGACGGTCAATGTCCGGGGCCAGATCGAGACCATGAATTCCGCCTTTTCGGGCCTGTTCTTCGGCCTGGCCGAGGCCATCGTGCTGATCTACCTGCTGATCGTCGTCAATTTCCATTCCTGGTCCGATCCCTTCGTCATCGTCATGGCCTTGCCCGCCGCGCTGGCTGGCATTTGCTGGACGCTCTTTGCCACCCACACCAGCCTCAGCGTTCCCGCTCTTACCGGCGCGATCATGTGCATGGGCGTGGCGACCGCCAACTCGATCCTGATCATCAGCTTCGCCCGTGAGCGGCTGGAAGCCACGGGCGATGCGGTGAAAGCCGCCATCGAGGCCGGCGTCACGCGCTTCCGTCCGGTGCTGATGACGGCGCTGGCCATGATCATTGGCATGGCGCCGATGGCACTGGGGTTGGGCGAGGGCGGTGAACAGAACGCGCCGCTGGGCCGCGCCGTGATCGGCGGTCTGTTCTTCGCGACATTCGCCACTTTGTTCTTTGTTCCCGCCCTGTTTGCGCTGGTGCGCGGCAGAGGTGCACCCGCCTGGGGAAAAGGAGATGCACTTGTCCCTGGAGAATGACGAGAAAGCGATGAAACGCCGCATCCGGCATATCATGATCGGTGCGGCCATCCTGCTGGGTATGGTGCTGCTGTTCGGCGCCTATTCGCGTTATGTCGAGGCCAGCGATGTGCAGGGCTGGACCCATGAGAGCCAGATACCGACCGTCACACTGATTGCGCCCAAGGCAGGCGGCGCCGATCAGCCGCTGACCTTGCCAGGCACCTTGTCGGCCTATTACGACGCCAAAATCTACGCCCAGGTCGCCGGCTATGTGAAAAGCTGGAAGCGGGATATCGGCGCCCTTGTTAAGAAGGGCGAGGTGCTGGCGGTCATAGACACGCCGGAGCTGGACCAGCAGATCACTCAGGCGCGCGCCGATCTCAGCGCGGCGGGGGCGGCGCAGAAGCTCTCGGCCGTGACGGCTTCACGCTGGCGCGATCTGCTGCGTCAGGACGCGGTGGCGCGCCAGGACGTGGACGTCAAGGACGCCGATCTTGCCGCCAAGAACGAGGCGCTCAAGTCGGCGCAGGCCAATCTGGACCGGCTGCTGGCCACCAAGCAGTTTGCCCATATCACCGCCCCCTTCGATGGCGTCGTTACCGCACGCAATCTGGATGTGGGCACCCTGGTCGGCTCGTCCAGCGGCAATCCGCTGTTCACGGTCTCCGATACCCATGCCCTGCGGCTCTATGTGAACGTGCCCCAGTCCTACACGGCCGACATCGTGCCGGGCATGTCCGTCTCCCTGACCGTGCCGGAATATCCGGGGCGGCGGTTTCCCGCGCGTCTCTCATCCAGTTCGGGCGCCATCAGTACCCAGAGTTCTACCATGCTGGCACAATTCGAGGCGCCCAACGGCGACGGCCTGCTCAAGCCGGGCGATGTGGCGCAGGTCAGCCTGGGGCTTCCGGCCAGAGGCCTGCTGCGCCTGCCGGCAAGCGCGCTCATCTTCCGGGCTTCGGGCCTTGCGGTCGCGACCATGGGGGCAGGCGACCATGTGGTGATCAAGCCGGTGACGGTGGGCGTGGATCTGGGCGCCTCGGTCCTGATCGCAACGGGCCTCGGCCCGCGAGACCGGGTGATCAACAATCCGCCGGATTCACTTGCCAATGGCGACCAGGTCCGGCTCGCCGTGAGCCCCAGTTAAGCATTTGATGTAATAGGAAAATATTTAGAAAGCCGCAGCCGCTCAAACGTGATTGCAAAACTCTCATGACGGTGGTCTTTCGTCCGCGCACGGCGCGGGCGATAAGCCGCGAAAGGTAGCCAGAATGCGCATCCTCATTGTCGAGGACGAAAAGAAGCTCAACGACATCCTCCAGCGCAGCCTGAAGTCGGAAGGCTATACGGTGGACGGGGTGCTCACGGCCGAAGACGGGCTGGAATATGCGAAGGCCTATCACTACGACCTGGTGATCCTGGACCTTCAGCTTCCCGACGGAACGGGCACCAGCCTTCTCAAGCGCCTGCGCGAAAGCGGCCATACCATGCCGGCGCTGGTGCTGACCGCGCGCAGCGACCTGGACAGCAAGCTGGAGAATTTCCAGGCCGGCGCGGACGACTATGTCGTCAAGCCGGTGGCCATGGCGGAGCTCGCCATCCGCGTGCAGGCCTTGCTGCGGCGCGGGCCGGCGCTGCAGGAGAATGTCCTGCGCGCGGCAGACCTGGAGATCAACCGCCTGACCCGGCAGGTCCGGCGTGACGGCAAGCGCATCGAACTCAGCCCCAAGGAATATTCGCTGCTGGAATATCTTTTCCTCCATGCGGGCCGCGTCTTGTCGCGCACCATGATCGTGGAAAAGATCTGGGACCAGTCTTTCGAGGGGCTGACCAATATCGTGGACGTCTATATCGGCCATCTGAGGCGCAAGATCGACGAGGGCCATGAGCAAAAGCTGATCCGCACCGTGCGGGGCCTGGGCTATACGCTCGATCTCGACCGTTCCAAATGATCCCCCGACTCCAATGATCCTACGTTCGGTCACATCGCGGCTGGTCTTTTTCTATTGTCTGCTTCTAGTCCTGCTTGGCACGGTGTTCCTGGCCTTCACGGTCTTCAGTTTCCGCCACTACACCAATGAAACCATTACCTCCAACCTCGCTACCCGGGCGCAGGAGATATGGAATGTCTCGCAAGGCGCCCTGGATCAACCGGCGCGGCTGAAAGAGATCATCGAGCGGCGCTTTTCGCCGGAATCGGAAGACCGCTTCATCCGCATCACCGCCGGTGGGCGGCTGCTTTACCGCTCCGGCCAGCCGAGCAACCTCGGATTCGATCCCGGGCAGGTGCCCGCAATGGCGGGCCTTGGAGCCTCGCACATGATCGGCGACCTTATTCTGGTTTCCCGCGCCTTTCCCGATTCCCAACGCGGCGCTGTCACGGTCGATAGCGGTCAGTCCTATCAGTTCGCCCAGACGGTGGAAAAGGAGCTCGCGACGTCTCTGTTCGTCGGTCTGCCGGTGTTGCTGCTGGCGGCGGCGGTGGCGGGATATTTCCTGATGCGCGGAGCCCTGGCGCCGGTCGAGGCGATGATCAATGCCGCCGAGACTTACACCTTCAACGAGCCGCACAAGCGGCTGCCGACGGTGAACAGCGAGCCACGGATCGAGGCCCTGGGTCAGGCACTGAACCGGATGCTGGACCGGCTGGACAATGCCTATTCCCATGTCAGCCGCTTTTCCGCCGACGCCGCCCATGAACTGCGAACCCCGCTCACCATTATTCGCGGCGAACTGGAATTGGTCGCGGCGGGCGAGAAGCAACCGGACGATGTCGAGCGGGCTTTCAGCAATGCGCTGGAGGAGATGACGCGGCTGTCGGCGCTGGTGGACAATCTCATCACCCTGTCGCGCATGGAAAGCATGTGGGGCAAGCGCACCCATGCCGCGGTGGATCTGAAGGAGCTGGCCGAGGAAACCATGGACCAGATGGGCCTGCTGGCGGTGGAAAAAGATATTTCCCTGGCGCGGCCGCAGGGGCCGAATGTGGTCGTCGCTGGCGACCGGGAGCGGCTGAAGCAGATTTTGGTCAATCTGCTGGACAATGCCATCAAGTATACGCGCGACGGTGGCGAGATTTCGGTCGCGGTCGGGACCGAGGGCGAAAACGGCTTTGTGGCGGTGGAAGACAGCGGCATCGGCATCGATCCCGCGCACCAGGAGCGGGTTTTCGATCGCTTCTATCGCGTCTCTCCGGATCGCGGCGAAGTCGGCGCCGGTCTGGGGTTGGCGATTGTCAAATCCATCTGCCAGGCGCATGGCGGCACGGCCAGCGTGCGCAGCGTTCCTGAGATCGGAAGCTGCTTCAAGATCGAGATTCCACTCTTCGCGCCCGAAAAGAAAATGGCCGCCGCGGAAACTGCGGCGGCCATTGCCAGAGGTATTTCTTAAAGCGGAATTCCTAGTAGGCCGGATAGAAACGCAGGCTGGTGAAGATCATGCTGTCGTCGGTGGTCGGCTTGACTCCGCCGGCGCCCCCGAATGCCGTCATGTGCGTGTAGCTGTACTGCGCGCCGACGCGCCAGCTGCCGTACTTGCCGTTAAAGGCGCGCCACCAGAAACCGGCCACGGCCTGATTGACGGTTTGGAGGTTGGGAGAGCAGGCGCCGCCTTCCACCAGGCAGCCCGATAGGTTCAGCGCGGGATTGCCAACGCCGAAATGCGCGGTGCCGACATCGTAGAATTTGTGCTGCTGCTGTTCCTGGCCGCCATAGCCATAAATGTCGAGCAGTGGAGTCGCATGCCAGGTGGCGCCGCCCAGGAAGGTGGTTTCCTGTACCGGCGCCAAGGTGCCGTCGGGGTGGGTAGTCACGTCCGGCAACTGGGCGCTGCCATAGCGGCCGATGCCCGAGCCGGTCAGGGCGGTAGCCTGCAGGTCCAGGGTCTTGGGAATCGCCGTCCAGGTAATGCTGCCGCCCACGCCGCCGCCATCGCTGTTGGCGTTGTGGTTGCCGGGCGTCAGGCCAAGGCCATTTCCCGTCGCCAGGCTGACCCGGTCGTAGAAGGAGCGATAGATGCCCAGTGCTTCCACATGAAGCGGCTGGCTGCCGCCGATCACCGGTTCCCAGGCGACTTTGCCGATGAAGTCAGGAATGTGGTTCAGCGAGAAGTTGTTGTTATTGGCCAGCAGCGAACCGCCGGCGTGGGTTGTGGTGGTGGTCACGCCACTCGCGGTGCCGGCATTGCCGGCGAAAGTGGTCTGCGGATTCTCCACCGAGAGCGCCAGCCAGAACTGCTTGTCCCAGTTCTTAACGATGCGGATCTGTGGCTGGCGGGCCCAGTTGAAGCCGACGACATACTGGGCGTCGATGGTGGCGGGCGGCACTTCGTTGCGGGGCGTGATGCCCTTGCTGTTCAAGGTGGCCAGTGACCAGTTCTGGCCTGCCAGAATTTCCAGCCCCAGCGAGTCCCAATCGATGGTTGTGTAAATATTGCGGATGCGCAGGTTGAAGGAGTTGCTCTCGTTGGAGTTTGCGGTCTGCGCGCCCCCCAGAAAGTCCATTTCGTAATAGGCCGCCAGATGGGTGTCGGCATCGGCATCGCCTTGAACCAGCAAGCTCAGACGGCTCTGACGGGCCGAACCGCGCAGTTCCGACATATGCGCCGTCGGCTGGTTGGAAAAGGGTATGGCGTTGAAGCTGGAGCCGATGTCAGCGGTCTCACTGCGCGAGCGATAAAGGCTTTCCATCGCCAGGAAGCCGCCCAGGGTGACGTTGACCTCGGCATGCGCCGGCGCAGTTCCCAGCATTGCGATGATCGCAACAAGGCATGCGCCCGCGCGCGTTGAATTCCGGATTGTCATTTGAAGTGTCCCATTTCCCACTCTGGCCAGGATCGGCCATCGCGCGTTGCGTAATCGCGGGCCACGACAGTTTTGCAACAAGCATGGATTATAAGTGGATTTTAATCCAGCATTTAGTTGGCATTTATTTGTGGCTGCGGTATTCGCGCACACGAACCCAGTATCCATCTTCCCTGTCATGCAACCGCAATATTGCGGGCCTATCGGCTGTGGCGCGCAGTGTTCTGCGCAAGGCGGGCCGGGGCGACGTCCGTTGGCTGCTTGCTGATCCGATCTGACGTTATCGGAGCGAAAGCTCCTCACTGGAGAAGAGGAAGATGAAAAGAAATTTCAAAGCCGTGGTGGGCCTTGTCGCTGGGTTGACGGTGGCTGCAACGTCAGCCTGGGCCGCGGAAATCACCGGCGCCGGATCGACCTTCGTGTATCCGGTCATCGCCAAATGGGCGACGTCCTATCAGGGGACGAGCGGCAACAAACTCAATTATCAGTCCATTGGTTCGGGAGGCGGCATCGCGCAGGTCAAGGCGAAGACCGTGACGTTCGGCGCGACCGACAAGCCGCTCAGCGCAGCCGACCTGAACGCTGCCGGTCTGGTGCAGTTTCCCGTTGTCGTTGGAGGCATCGTGCCGGTGGTCAATCTGCCGGGGATCCAGCCTGGCCAGCTTGTTCTCAACGGAAAAGTGCTGGCGAGCATCTATCTTGGCAACATCAAGATGTGGAATGCCCCTGCGATCAAGGCGCTGAACCCAAAACTGAATCTGCCGGCCACCGCGATCGTCGCGGTGCATCGTTCGGACGGTTCGGGCACAACGTTTAATTTTACCACCTATCTCAGCAAGGCTAATCCTGACTGGTTGAAGACGGTTGGTGCTGATACCGCTGTCGACTGGGTCGGCGGTGTGGGCGCCAAGGGCAATGAGGGTGTTGCAGGCAACGTCGCCCAGCTCGCCGGGTCTATCGGCTATGTGGAATATGCCTACGCGAAGCAAAATCATCTGATATACGCGCGGATGATCAATAAGGCCGGCAAGACCGTGGAGCCGACGATCGCCACGTTCCGGAACGCCGCTGCCAGCGCGGACTGGGTTGGAGCGGCGAAGAACGACTTCTACGTTCTTTTCCTTGATTCGTCCGGTGCGGATGCATGGCCGATCAGTGCGACGACCTGGATACTTGTGTACAAGAACCCGCCCGATCCGGCGGCGACTGCAAATGCATTGAAGTTCTTCCAATGGGGCCTGGAGAAAGGCGATCAACTGGCCACCAGCCTGGATTATGTTCCGCTGCCCGATAACGCCGTCAAGGCGATCGAGACGAGCTGGAAAGGCATCCAGGGGTCTGGCTTCTAAGGGTAGCTCAGTGAAGCGCGGCAAGGGGCAGGGGCTCCTTGCCGCGGTCTTTCTCCTGATCGTCGTTCGCCGGCTCCAGCGCCGCGCTCTGGCCGGAGCGGACCAGCCCCAGAATGAACAGAAACAGATGACCGGCGGTCTCGCTGCCGGCATCCACGGCCTGCAGGCCGGGCTCGCGCAACAAGCGGCGCAGGTGGCCGCGTGCTTTTGAAAGCTCGGCCTCGGCGGCGATGGCCATCAGGCTGCTGTTTTCCAACAGGGGGCCGTACACCATCGCCATGCCCAGCAAGTGACGGCGCGACGCCACGCCTTCTGTCGGGGCGCCGCTGAGGATTTCCAGCACCGTCCGCGTGTGGCGAGGATCGGGATCGACCAGCGATACCAGGGTCGCAAAGCCCAGGCCCAGCAGGCTGTCTCCGCCCACGCCCGGGGTACCGGCATGTGCCGGCGTGCGCGTCCTGGAACGGTTGCGCATCTTGGCGCGGTTCGTCCACGCACGCCGAACCCGTTCAAGCGGAACATCGAAGCCCGCCAGCCAGACCGTGATAAGAGCTTCGTCAATCCTGCCATGGCGTTGCAGAGAGTCGTGAACCCGTTCCACCTGCGCCTGAATGTCGGGCTCGCGCCAATAATAGCTGCGGCCGGCGCCGGTGCCGTGGCTGGCCAGGGCCGGCAATAGTCCCGCCTTGCGCCAGGCGCGAAGCTCCGCCAGTCCGGCTTTTCGTCCGCTGGCGAGCAGCGCGTCCAGCAATTGACGTTCGGAGGTGGTGTCGGAGGGACGCTTTTTCACGATCGCGACGAGAAAATATCGCCGCCAAGCTAGCGGGCTGGCCTGAATGCAGACCAAAGGCCGAATGAAAAACCATTCATTGCGATGCTGTCATCTGGCCATGCGCTTGGCAGCAAAAGCGGCGACGGATCAGTCCGGCTTCAGAAGCTTTGGTATCGCGGGGCTGCGCAGACGATGGATCAGCGGCAGGCCCGAACCGAGAAGCGGCTCGAGATAGCGATGGAAGGCTTCGGTGACATGCGTGCCTGAACCGGCGATGAAGTCATCGGGCATCGTGCGGGTCTTGGCGGCGATGTCCACGAGAGGGGACAGTCTGTAATCCACCGCATAGCTGCCAGTACGGTGAATGGTGACCGAGCCGCTGCGATCGCTGGACATGGCGTACTGCGCGGCCTTGTGGCCGACCTCACGCGCCTCGCGCTGATCGACGTCCGAAACGCAGCCGGCAAAACTGCGCTGGACATAGCCGAAGGTGTCGCCGCGCACCCGCTTGTAGTTAAGCCGGTCTTTTACGAGCTGCGTCAGATAGTCGGCCAGAGCGCCACCGCCCAACTGGAGATTGCCGTGTGCGTCTTTCTCCATCTGCTTGGAGAGGCTTTCGGCGATAGGAACGCCTTGATGGTCGGCGATCCCCTCGGAGACAGCCACGACACAGCGGCCATGCCGCTCCATGTTGTTTTTCACATCCGAAAGGAAAGTATCGACGTCAAATACACGTTCCGGCAGATAGACGGCATGCGGGCCGTCATCGGGGAATCTCTTGGCCAGCGCGGACGCTGCGGTCAGAAAGCCCGCATTGCGGCCCATCACGACCCCGATATAGACGCCGGGCAGGGACGCGTTGTCGAGATTGATCCCCATGAAAGCCTGGACGACGAAACGCGCCGCCGAGGGAAAGCCCGGCGTGTGGTCGTTGACGGTCAGGTCATTGTCTATGGTCTTGGGAATATGGATGCAGCGGAGCGGATAGCCGGCCGCGACCGCCGCCTCGGAGATGATGCGGACGGTGTCGGCGCTGTCGTTGCCGCCGATGTAGAAAAAACAGTCGATGCCATGCGCCTGTACCACCCGGAAGATCTCCTGGCAGTATTTCCGGTCGGGCTTGTCGCGCGTCGAACCCAGGGCGGACGACGGCGTGGCGGCGACCAGCTCCAGATTGGCCGCCGTTTCCCCCGTAAGATCGACAAGGTCCTCATTGATGATGCCGCGAACGCCATGGGTCGCGCCATAGACCTTCTCGATCGAAGCGAATTTGCGGGCTTCGAGGATGGCGCCGGCCAGCGACTGGTTGATGACCGCGGTGGGACCGCCGCCCTGGGCTATCAGAATTCTGGACAGGCAAGGCCTCCCGCTCGGCTCGGGGGAGATTATTGCCCTTCTTGAGGCTCCGGACGCCAGAGAGAAGGAGAGGCTGGGCGGCGCTCCGCCAGACGTTCAGCCCTGGGAAAGCCCGATTTCGGGCCGCCTGGCCGATTTTTAGTCGATTTCCGAGTCGATTTCCTTGGGGTCCAAAAACCTGACCCGCAGGGCCAGGGCCTTTTGCGGGGGGCGTTGAATCTCGTCGTCCCCTTTGCGCGGGTCATGAACCGGCTCGTCCAGAGGTTCAGCAATGACTTTCGTTTCGGGATGCCAGCGTCTGCGGAGCGCGCTGCTTCGAGTTATCCCGCTGGTGCGATCAGAACTGCCGGTAACCATAGGTATGCCTCTGAGTTCCACACACGCCAACGCGCATGCATCAACACAGTTGCACGTGGCCGCTGGTGGACAACATTGAAAAAGCCCAACGTGAGGTTTTGTCCGTTAGCGGACTAACTTTTGTTGTGGCTCTTAGAAATGTTCGTCAGGCAAATGGTCGTTAGGCCGGCAAAGCGGCAGTCTGGCTGCGGCGCCGGCGCAGCGCGACGCCGATTGCACCGAAGCCCAGGATGAATTCCGCCCAGGTGGCGGGCTCGGGCACGCCGCTGACGAAGTTGAACGACATCTGCTTCACATTGCCGAAATTGTAATCCAGGTCGATGTCCGACTTGCCGCTCTTGGTGGAAAAGCCGTGCAGACCCGAAAGCGTGATCTTGTCGATCAGCTCACTGCCCTGTGCCGCGAAGGTGAAACGGTTGTTGCCATTGCCGTCACCCGCGTTGAAGTCCGTGAAATTCTGAAAGCTGCCCCCGACAAAATCGAGTCTGGCGTCAAAAGTGAAGGTCGAGGTGTAGCCGCCTGTGACATTGGGAAGGTCGAGATTGAATTTGAAAGAGGTGAAGTCGATATTGTCGATTGGCGAGATAACCAGATTGGCAAAGCCGCCACTGCTTCCCTTGACCTGCGCAACTCCGTTGCCTGTGACCGAAATCGAATTCAAGCTGTGGAACAGGATGTCATAACCACCGGAGCTGCTCTCCAAGGTGAGATTGTTGCCCGATTGGCTCCCATTGCTGTGAATCACTTCAGTCAGGTCTTGCCCATTGTTGAGCATGATCAGCGTTGCGGCTGACGCGGGCGCCGCGAACGCGGCCAAGGCCACGGCGGCTGCTACAGCGATGGAAATCTTGCGCATGAAAAACCCCACAATTCTTATGCCAAATGCTTTTTTATGTTGAACAATAGTTTAATCGCGATATGGCAATTCGAACAATTATCTTTGAAAAGTTCCTCATACGCCGGTTAATCACATTAACCATAGAATCCCCAAATTCCCGCCGCATCTATGTTGGCTGCAACCGCGACTGACTCTGATGTGGTAAATTTTTTTTGAGTCTGGGCGCTTGCGGCGAGCGATCAACACAAAGGCACGGCAGATTTCATGGCTGTTTCGCGGACGAGCAATGCTGATGGCCTCGCCCGAAAGTTGCCGGACTGATGGCCGCCACATCGGTGTGCCTGCGATCTTCGGAATGGAAGGAGGGTGGCGCGGCGGTATCCGTTTCCATCTGGCCATGGCGGCTTCCGCCAAGGCGATGGTATGGGAAAGCAGCGGACACCCTCCGTCCAAAGTGCCGCAACAGCGGAAGGCAAAGCGATGTGCGGATTTGGCGAGGCCACTCTTGTCGCCGCGCCCGTGAAACCCTAGTGTACCATTTTGAACCCCCAAATTGCCTTGCGGGAACTCTCAGCATTCAATCTGGTTACCAATAGGTCGTCACAACCATGGAGTGTTTCCGTGGCATTTCCACCTGATTTTGATATGTCGCACTTGGAGCCGGCTCGGCTCTACCGGGCCCTGCGCAACATCCGCGAAGCCCAGCTGCACAAGCACGATGGGCGGGCACTCTTCTGGCGCACAGCCATTCCAGCGCTTCTGATTTTTTGGGCTCTTGCTCTGTACGGGCTGACCCAGCTCTAGGACTGCCGAGTCGGGGTCCGTTGGGCGCCCACGTTCTATTCCCCAGCTGGCTGCATCGGATGTTTTTCCTCAATTGGTGGCGCCAAGCCATTTGTAGCACTCGCTTTTTCCGTGGCGCCGCGGACGGCGGGGCGCCGTGGTGGAAGGGGATACGCAGGCCGCAGCTTTTGCGGTAAAAAGCAGAAAATAGCGCTCTGAACACGACGCGTGGGCATGCCCCGGGAGGGATCGTGAAAGGGACCGTGAAAAAGAGTCTTCTGGTTTCCGCGATGGCGGCCGGTGTGGCCGGCGGCACAGCGGTGCCTGCTTCCGCGGCGCCCTGGACCCGCGGCTTCGTCGTCAGCGCCTATGAATATGCCTTCCGCTACGGCGGCCGCTCCGACTTCACGCGCGGCAAGGAGATCGAGCCCGGCGTGGACTGCCCGCATGGCAGCACCGTTCATCTCGCCAGTCCCGAGCAGACCAGAGTCGCCATCGCGCGCCAGAAATGGCGCTCAACCCAGGAGATCGACTGGATCACCGCGCCGCCGGGGGTCGACCAGGTCAAGACACCAGGTCTGACCCGCCGCCATATCTGGGCGCGGGCCATGTCCTATCGCGGCTACAAGCGCGGCATCGAGACTTATGTGAATCCCTGGGCGACCGACGATCCCGGTCAGCCGCAAGTGACCAGCCGCATCGGCGATGGCTTCAATCTGGACGGCAAAACCAAGACGGGCGATTTCATCAGCCCCGACGGCGAGCGGGGCATAGACAACGCGCTTTATCGCGCCTGGGGCTGCGATGCGCCCTGGCGTGGCGGCGGCAATGCCACCCTGGACATGCGCGCCAACGACAAGATGCAGGAAGGCCTATTCACCATGGTGATCCGGGTCTCTGGCAACAAGGACCCGCTGAATGACGACGATGCGGTGGTGGAGATCGGCTGGTCGCCCGACACCATCGTCAAGGATTCACGCGGCGGCGTCACGGTGGACTATTCCTATCGCCTGCCCAAGACCGTGCAATTCACCAGAATGAAAGCCACTGTCCGGGGCGGGGTGGTGGAGACTGAGCAGATCGCGCATCTGCACACCCCGCGCATCGCCTGGTTCTACGACCAGACCGGCGACACCAACATGGCCAATGCCAAAATCCGCCTCAACATAGCCGCCGATGGCCATACCGCCACAGGCCTGATGGGCGGCTACCGCAACTGGCGCGATCTCTATGCCGAGGACACCTTCGCCCAGGATGGCGGGCAGCAGGGCACGCGCGAGCATGAGGATGCCGTCTCGCTTTATTATGCCCTGCGCCGCAACGCCGACGGCATGTACAACGAGAAGACCGGCAAGTTCGACGGCATCTCGATGGCCTATCGGCTGCGGATGTCGTCGGCCTTTGTGGTGGATCCGGAAAAGCCGATGGACATCGCCAAGCAGGCCGAGGAAGAAGGCCGCAAGGCCGCCTTTGAGGGCATCAAGCAGGCAGTAATCCGGGGCGTCGATGCCCGCCTGCCGCAAGCCGTGCCGCCCGGCACGACGGAAGGATCCTATCCTGCGCTGGAGCATGAAATGGATGGGTTGCCGAGCCGGGAATACTTCCTGAAAACTCTGGACCGGCCACATTACGCCAATGAAAAGCCGATCCCGGCGCCCAAGCCCGCACAGCCCAAGCAGCAGGTTCGTAACGGTGAGGAGCGGGTCGCGACAAAGGAGCAATAAGTCGCGCTTCAGGGCAGGGGGAAATCCCAATAGGGCTGCGGCAGTCCCGCAACCGGTGACGTGAACCGGTAGACGCAATCGGCGTGCAGCGAACCCAGATAGCCGGTCCGGCAATCCGGCCCGCCGAATCCGATGCTGGTGAGATGTTGAAAGCGCGTCCCTGGAATAGGGCCCAGATGCGCCTTCTCCATCCGGCCTGCCTCATATGCCTCTTCGACCTCGGCGATGAAGGCTTCGTTTCGCTCCGCGATCAGGGTCTCGGCCATCCCCTTCTTATCAACGCGCTTGATCTGGTTCGACACCAGGCTGGTGATCCAGATCCCATCCTCACGATCGAATATGAATCCGTCCGGCAGATCGTCTTTGTCCAGTTGTACAACCAACTCCGCCGGGCCCAGGCGGGCCCCCGACAAAAGCGGATACCGAATCAGACGCCGCCCGAACGTCTCGACGACATAGACAAAGCGCCCCGCGGGATCTGTTCGGGCTTCGTTGGTGTAATGCAGATTCTCCGCCATGATGTGCGGTCCCGTGTCGTCCACCATGATGAGCAGACCGTCGGCAACTTCGCGCCGCCAGGCCGCCTGACGCGGCACATGGCGGGTGCTGATTGTGATCCAGACGCGGCTGTCCTGGTCGAGAAAGACAAAATTTGCCGGGGGCAGGGCGCGGCCGCCGATATGGGTAAGGAACGGCGTGACGGTCCCTTCGGTATCCATCGCCCAGATGCCGCCGTCATCGCCCAGATTGGCGATAAGAAAACGCCCATCGGGAAGAAAGCCGATTCCATTCGGCTTCAGGTCAAAGCCGGGACCCTGCGCCAGCCAGGATTGCGTGGAGCCATCTGCCCTGACGACGGCGACGCCGCCGCGCCAGTCCGGCACATAGACGTCTCCGGACGCCGTTGGCAGCACGCATTCGGGACGAATGAGGCCCCGGCCGAAAGGGACGATCTCATGCGCCGGGATCGCAGCAATTGACATCGATGATGCATCCCTGTCTCGTGCGACAATTCTCATAACTCTTCTGCCTGCGAAAACAAGGCCACGAAAACAAGGTCTGGGATGGACGGGAAAAAGCTTCGTGGCGTGGCTGTCGGCGCCGGTTATTTCAGCCAATATCATTACGAGGCCTGGCAGCGGATCGAACAGGCGGAGATCGTGGCCTTGTGCGATGTGGATGCCGCGCAGGCCAATGAAGCCGCGCGCAAATACGGCATGTCCCGCAGCTATGCCGATGCCGCCACCATGCTCGAGCGGGAGCATTCCGATTTCGTGGACATCATCACCCCGCCCCAAACCCATCTGGTGCTGGCCCGACTGGCGGCGAAGCATGGGGTGCATATCCTTTGCCAGAAGCCGCTGGCGCCGACGATGGAGGAAGCGCGGGCTATCGTGGACATCGCGGCAAAGGCCGGCGTGCGCCTGATGGTGCATGACAATTTTCGTTTCCAGCCCTGGCATCGCGAGGCCAGAAAACTGCTGGACGCAGGCGCGATCGGCGCGCTGCAGACTATCTCATGCCGCACGCGACTGGGCGACGGCTGGGGCGAGGAGGCCTATCTCTCCCGCCAGCCCTATTTTCGCGACATGCCCCGGCTGCTGATATTCGAGACGGGCGTGCATTTCATCGACGTCTATCGTTACCTCGCAGGAGAGATCACCCAGGTCTATGCCCGGCTGCGGCGGCTGAATCCGGTCATCAAGGGCGAGGATCGCGCCCTTGTCTGTTTTGACTTTGCCTCGGGCGCCAGCGGGGTGTGGGATGCCGACCGCTTCCATGAAGGAGCAGCCAAGGACCCACGCTACACCTTCGGCGAATTTTCCCTGGAGGGTGATGCCGGCGCGCTGAGAATCGACGGCGAAGGCAATATCTTCCTGCGCCGGCTTGGCGAGACCGAACAACTGCATCCTTACGATCACAGCCATCGCGGCTTTGCCGGCGACTGCGTCTTCGCAACTCTGAGCCATTTTCTCGATCGCCTGCGGGATGGCGCGCCCTTCGAGACCAGCGGCGAGAATTACCTGAACACGCTGGCCGTGCAGGAGGCCGTTTATGCCTCCGCCGCCGCGGGGCGGCCCGTCGCGGTTGGTTAGGAAACCCCTTTGTTCAAGAGGACCGGTGCCCTAGGCTGGGCAAAAAACGGGCAGGGCATGGGACGTCTTCAAATAGCGGTATTCCCCGGCGACGGGATCGGGCACGAAGTCATGGCGCCCACTCTGGTCCTGCTGAAAAAGCTGGAGACCGGTATCGGCGGCTTTGAGCTGGCTTTCCAAAGCTATGAAGCGGGAGCGGGCCTCTACCAGCGCACGGGCATCGCTTTGCCGGACGAAGCCATGGCAGCGGCCGCCAAGGCGGATGCGATTCTGCTGGGCGCCATGGGCCTGCCCAATGTCCGCTATCCCGACGGCACCGAGGTGCAGCCACATCTGGATATGCGCGAGAAATTCGCCCTCTACGCCGGCATCCGGCCTGTCCGGATCATGGCAGGCGCGCCCACGCCGTTGCGCGATCCCCGGGCCGCCCAGGTGGACTGTGTTCTGGTGCGGGAATCCACCGAGGGGCTGTTTGCCTCCCGCAGCATGACGCGGCGGGAAGGCGATGCCGTGTTCGACACCATGAAGATCAGCCGCGGTGTCAGCGAGCGCCTGTTCGATGCGGCGTTCAGGCTGGCGGCTCGCCGCGCCGAGGCCCGCGGGCGCAAGCCCCGCGTCACCTGCGTGGACAAGGCCAATGTCATTCCGTCCCTGGCCTATTTCCGTACCCTGTTTCTGGAGTCAGCGAAGAAGTACCCGCAGATCGAATCCGACTGCATCTATGTCGATGCCTCGGCGCTCAGGCTGGTCCGCTCGCCCTGGGAATTCGATGTGCTGGTGACCGAGAACATGTTCGGCGACATCCTCTCCGATCTTGGCGCCGCCCTGATCGGCGGCATGGGCATGGCGCCTTCGGCCGACATCGGCGATCACCACGCGATTTTCCAGCCCTGTCACGGCACCGCGCCCGATATCGCGGGGAAGGGCCTGGCCAATCCCACCGCCATGCTGTTGTCGGCGGCGATGATGCTGGACTGGCTGGGCGACCGGCATGACAACGCATCTCTGAAACGGGCGGGCAGGATTCTGACCGAGGCCGTGGAAGCGGCCTTCGCGCCCGGCGACTTGGTGTCGGTGGAATCCGGCGGCAAGGCCGGCACCGATCAGATCGTCGCCCGCGTCGCGGCGGCGCTGGCTGAGAAAGTGCCCGCGTGATCCTGGCCCGACATCGTCTGGTCGGGGTCACCTTCACGCTTACCATGTTGCTTTATGTGGATCGCATCGCGATCTCGGCCGGCAAGACGGCGGTGGCGCAACAATTCTCGCTCACCGACACGCAGTTCGGCTGGGTGCTGTCCATTTTCGCGCTCGGCTATGCCCTGTTCCAGATTCCGGCCGGCGCCTTCGTGGACCGGTTCGGGCCGCGTCTGGCCCTGACCATCATCGTGGGCGCCTGGTCTTTTTTCACCGGCATGACGGGCCTGGCCTGGAGTTTTGCTTCCCTGCTGGCATTCCGGCTGCTGTTCGGCCTGTCGGAAGCCGGCGCCTTTCCAGCCTGCGCGCGGGTTTTCTATGC
>Ga0268266_10000382_pt1 | contig 67585 bp, 50 predicted proteins | sample KBSS13metaG_FD_190356 | JGI IMG/M metagenome (GOLD analysis project Ga0268266, IMG submission 190356) | Switchgrass rhizosphere microbial communities from Kellogg Biological Station, Michigan, USA - KBS S1-3 metaG (SPAdes) (version 2) | ecosystem: Host-associated > Plants > Roots > Rhizosphere...
GCAGATCCTTCCAGTTCGGTTCCACCTACAACGGGTTCAAGCTTGAGCCGAACTGGAAGGATCTGCCCCCATTTGGTCCTTCGGGACATGTCTCTCTGGACGACTACTGGGGACGCATCGAATATTTTCTCAAAGGCGTCCTGCCGGTTTGCCACGAAGCGAAAGTCAAGCTCGGCGTCCATCCTTATGACCCGGGCGGGCTGCCGCTCGGATTCCGGGGCGTGGATAACTGGGACGCGGTCGACTTTGCGGCAGCCTTGAAGAAATACGCGCTGCTAGTCGATGACCCCTACAACTGCTTCACCTATGAGTGCGGCGTTGCAGGCGAGTCGCTGCCTGATCCGAATACCGAGATCAACATTTTGCGGTGGCTTGGTGAACGCGGAAAGATTGCGCAGGTGCATTTCCGCAATGTCCGAGGCCATCAGAACAACTTTATCGAAGTCTACGAGGACGAGGGGGATTGCCCGATGTTCAACTGCCTGAAGGTCCTTCGGGACACGGGCTTCGAGGGTACTCTGCTTCCCGATCATAACCCGGTGCATCCTGATGACCCGGGCAAGCTCCAGGCTTACGCTTTCTCTTACGGCTATATTGAAGGCCTGCTGAGGGCTGCAAAGGAAGAAGCCATTCGTGCAACGCGCGCGTGATAAAGGCGCGCCGCAATCGAGGCGCGCTCACAGCTAAAGGAGAATTTGATGAAACTCGCAATCATGGTCGCCGGAGTGCTGGCGCTGACGCCTGGATTGGTTCTCGCACAGCAGTCCTCCGAGCCGCGGGCGACAGTCGGGATGGGCAGCAAAACGATGGCCTCCTGTACGGCCGACACACAGAAGTTTTGCGCAAAGTCCTCGGAGTACATGCGCAAGGAATGTCTGGTGAAGAACTGGGATCACATTACCAGCGATTGTCAGGACGCACTCGGCCAGCCCTTCGACGGCCTTCACCGCGGTGGAGGCGGCTGACCCCGGCCTAGTTCTGCTCAATGTCCCCCTGCTGGTCGACTTACCTCATTTGGAAGCCGCCCAGTTTGACTCGCAGCCGGGTGGCCCCCCTGGCGCCCGGCTGCGATTTTTCATGAATCGCTTAAATAAAATTATACCGTCCGCTCACTGAACCGCGGCGATACAGAGGCCGCTTTCCTCGGCCGAGATCGGCGGCGCCTACGAAACATTCTGTTGCAAGCTGACTCGCTGTAGTCGAGCTACGAGCCCATTTCGAAGATAACCACTCGCGAGACCCTAGCCTGCGTGTGTGGTCGACGGCATCGATTTGGTCGCTCCTAAAGCATAGGCGCACTGACGATAGAGATTTGCTGCAGCGGATCTCCCAAGCGCGGCTATAGAAGTTTTCTATATTACCCAAATATTTTTTCCGCATTGTCGCGCGACACAGTGCGCGTTCACTCTCGCCTCAAGCGGGCCGACCGGCGAGGTCATGCCCGAATCTAGACTTTTTTGGGGGAGAGATGATGCACATTGCCGCTTCACAAAAACATAGTCCGCTGAGGTCCCGCGTATTTATGACGGTAGGGACGGCGGCATTGCTTAGCGTGTTGAATGCAGGCATGGCTTTTGGGCAAGGTGCGAGTGTCGAGCAGGTCGTCGTCACTTCAACGCGTGTAACCCGTAGTGGCTTCGACGCCCCGACGCCCACCACCGTGGTGGGCTCCGATCAAATCCAGGCGAACGCCGAACCAAACGTCTTCACCACGGTAAACCAGCTGCCAACGCTGGCCGGCAGTGCGGCGCCGTCGACCGGTACGACGAGCAGCAGCGCAGGCACCGACGGTCGTTCGACGCTCAACCTGCGCAATCTAGGTAGCAATCGAACCCTCGTTCTGATCGATGGCCAGCGCGTCGTGGGCGTCGATACAACAGGGGGGACCGATGTGAGCGAGTTCCCACAGGGGCTCATTCAACGCGTTGACGTGGTCACAGGCGGTGCCTCCGCTTCATGGGGCTCGGACGCCGTTGCCGGCGTGGTGAACTTCGTTCTCGACAAGAACTTCACCGGTATCAAGGGCAATTTACAGGGCGGAATCACGACATATGGCGACGGCGAGCAAGGCTCTGCCTCGCTTTCTGTTGGCACCGGTTTTGCGAATGGCCGCGGGCATATCGAGGTCAGTGGTGAATACATGGCTGACGCTGGTGTGGGCCAACCGCGGCCGGGCACTCGCTCTGCCAGGCCGTGGTACCAAGGCTGGAAGCTGCTGCAGAACAGCGCTGCCCTTACATCGGGCGGGGCGCCGCAATATATCGCATCGCCCAACGTCGCTGATTCGCTGATGTCGCCGGGTGGCCTGATCACCGGCAGAGGCACGTCGCTGTCCTCTTCCGTGGTTGGCACGATGTTCGGCGTGAGGGGGGCGCCGGCCCAATTCAGCTATGGTTCGCCAAACCTCAGTCCCTGGATGATTGGTGGAGACCAACGATCGGATGAAGGCTGGGGCGCGGATTTGGAGAGCAAGTTGCGTCGCGGCACCCTCTTCGGGCGCGTATCCTTTGACCTGACGCCCAATGTAAACATCTGGGCCACCGCGAACTGGGGCGAGGTCTACACTGCGAATGTCGCCTTCTACAGCACCTACAAGCCCGGCAATCTGACCATCCAGTGCGACAATCCCTATTTGCCCGGCTCGGTCGCCACCGCCTGCGGCGGGGCGGGACACTCTGTACAGTTCGGCACGATGAACGCTGACCTGCCGGACATCCTGGTGCAGAACGTCCGCACTCTGCACCGTTACGTCGTGGGGGCGGACGGAAACTTCGACATGTTCGGAAGCAACTGGACTTTCAATAGCTATCTTTCCCACAGCACGAACGACATCATCAACAACAACTGGGACCAGACGCTGACAGGTCGCTACAACGCGGCCATTGACGTCATTACCGATCCGGCCAGCGGCAAGAACATCTGTCGATCTGCAGTTGCGCGAGCGGAGGGATGTCTAGCCTACAACGTGATCGGCACCGGGGTCGGTGATCCTTCTGCCGCGGCCTGGTTCACCGATACCACCTGGATGCGCACCCATCTGCGCCAGGAAATGGCCAGCTTCACTCTGAATGGCGCCCCCATTCGCGATTGGGCCGGGGACATCTCGCTGGCGACCGGCGTGGAGTATCGCGAGGAGGCGTTCGACCAGACAGCAAACCCGTGCCAGTCTTCCGACTGCGGCGACCCATTGCTGTCGCCGCAAGGCAACAACTATTTCTCGGGTAACTTTCACCCCGCATCGGGCAGCTACCATGTGATTGAGGCTTTCGCCGAAACTGTGGTGCCTCTTCTCAAGGACGACACATGGGGCGTGGCAGACCTGGATCTGGCGGGACGCGCCACCGGCTATAGTGCGTCCGGTTATGTCAACACTTGGAAAGCGGGCTTGAACTATTCCCCGGCGTTCCTAGATGGGGTGCGTTTGCGCGCACTGCAATCGCGCGACATCCGGGCGCCAAACTTGAACGACCTGCACGCTGCACCGTCCACACCCACGGGCGGCGTGATCGACCGTTTCCCGCAATATGGCTTCCAAGGCCAGACTGTGATCATCCACATCCCCACGGAGGCCAATCCGGATCTGCAGCCTGAGAAGGCCCAGACGACGGAGCTAGGCATCGTCTATCAGCCAAGTTGGCTCCCCGGGTTCAACACGTCGGTCGACTACTATCGCATTGGCCTTAAGGGCGGCATTGGCACCCTGTCGGCGCAGCAGGAAATGGACCTGTGTTTTGCAGGTAACCAGACTACCTGCAAATTCATCGATCGCGATCCGGCTTCGGGTGTCGTGACCTATGTCCATCAGGTCAAGTTCAATCTGTCCTCGCTAGTCACTGACGGCTTCGATATCGAAACATCGTATGCCACTGACTTGAATAGCCTGATCGACGGGGTGCCGGGGAACCTGTCCATCCGCTCGCTGGCAACGCACGTCAGCAAATACATCACGCAGTCCGGCGTGCCCGGTGACGATCCAAAGGAATCGGCGGGCAACAATTCGGGTTCTGTGGGTCTTTGGCGCTGGATGGGCGTAGAGCAATATTCGAACGACGCCTTCAGTTTCACGCTGACTGAGCGCTGGCTCAGCGACGGTGTGATCGACAAGACATATATCGAATGCACCACCGGCTGTCCGGTCGCCACCGTCTCGCATCCCACGATCAACAACAACAAAATGGACGGCTATTTCTATCTCGATGTGGGCGGCAGCTATAACCTCACGCGTCCCACTGACGCATTGCAAGCTTCGGTCTACTTCAAGATCGACAACATTACCAATGTGGATCCCGTGCCGTCGCCCAGCTATGGCGCATTGCCAATCAGCAATGGCACCAATCCGGGGCTGTATGACACTCTCGGTCGCTACTATCACCTTGGTATCCGCTTCAGCGAATGACGGGACGGTCGGAACACAGATGGGCGCGGGGTTTGCCGCGCCCATCTTTTAGACACAGCCCGCTCTTAAAAGCTGAGCCAATCCTGAACTTGCAAGCTATCTTCTTGGCTTGTTTTTTGTTCATGATTGGCGCCCCGTCCATTGCCGCAGTGGGCGAGATTACGATTGACGACAGGAACGTTTTTCCCGAAAGCCTGTCATCCACACCGGACGGCGTCCTCTACATCGGAAGCAATCTGGGCCGTATTTATCGAGCTCGGCCAGGACAACCGTATGCCGAACCCTGGATCGATCCGGCGGACAGCGGGTTGCACAAAGGGTTGCGCGGAATCTTGGCGGACGCGGCCGCAAATTCCCTCTGGGTTTGCGATGATTTCGGCAGGGACTCCAGCCTTGTTCGTTTCGACCTGAAAAGTGGCCGTCGTTTGGCCGCCTATCCCTTCCCTGGCGGCGGTCATTGCAACGACATCTCGCCGAGGGGCGGCGACGTATATGTGACCGACACAAGTAATGGTCGCATTCTAAAGCTGCCCCAGGGATCCGCCGCCCTCATCGAATGGTACAGGCAGGATGACCGGTCCCTGGATGGTTTGGTCTGGACACGCGACGGAAAGCTCTACACCAACACCTATTCTACCCACCACTTGATCCGGATTGATCTCAACGCCGACGGAACGGCGGCCGGAGGCGTTGTCCTGCAAACTTCTCTTCCACTGTATCAGCCTGACGGGATGCGGCTCGCCCCGGATGGGCGGCTGTTGCTGGTGGAAGGGCGGGGTGAACCTGGAGCCCCTTTGAAGGAGGGTCGGCTCGACGAGGTCAGGATTGCCGGCGACCGGGCCGAGATCAAAGTTCTCAGATCGGGCTTCGAGCTTCCCACGGCGGTAACCGCCGTAGCCGGCAAGGCTTGGGTTCTGGAATCCAAATTCGACTATTTGCGCAATCCGACCGTCAAAGAACAGGATCCCGGCAGTTTCCACGTTTATGCTGTCCGCCTGGAAAAGCGATAATCTCGGCCAATGCCGATGGGACCTGAATGAGGCGCGCGGACTGGCAGGGAACCTTGGACCAGGGGCTAAAGCTTCATCAAGCAGGAGCACTAGCCGAGGCCGAACGCCATTATCGCTCCGTGCTCGACCAGGATCCGGAGGCATTTATGCCCCTTCATATGCTGGGTGTGCTGCGAGCCCAGCAGGGTCATCCAGAACAGGGCGCCGATCTGATCCGTCAGGCGCTGCGCCTCTCGCCGGACATGGCAACCGCCTGGTTCAATCGGGCGAACATTCTCGCCGGAATCGGGCGCTATCACGAAGCACTGAACAGCTATGATAGGGCGATCGAACTGAGCGGAGAAGCGACTATCCGGCATCATCGCGCCCGTCTGCTGCTGGAAAATGGGCGAGCAGCGGACGCATTGGCTGATCTGGAGCAGGTTCTCGCGGTGCAGCCGGAGAATGTCGCCGTCCTGAAAGACTATGCGGCCGCGCTTTCAAGTCTCGGCCGCTCGCAGAAGGCGCGTCGGTACTACGAAAGTGTGCTGGCAAGCGCGCCCGACGATGTCGAGACCCTGAACAACCTGGCCAATATCCTACGAGCCGCTGGCCAGTTCTTGGACGCGGTGGCGTTGTATGACCGGGCATTAAGGCTCAACCCCGATATCGCTGAAATCTGGACCAACCGGGCTGCAGCTCTGTCAGAGCTGCAACGATATGGTGACGCTTTGGAGAGCGCGGACCGAGCCCTTGGACTTCGGGCGGATTTGGCGGAAGCCTGGAACAATCGCGGCGATGCGCTGCGTGAACTCGGCCGTCTTGACGAAGCACTGGCTGCCTTTGACGGCGCCCTTACACATAAAGTTGCCTACCCTGCCGCCTGGAACAATCGCGCCAAACTGCTATTCGAGATGGGGCGCGTATCTGAGGGCTTTGAGTCTTTTCGAAGGTCTTCCCGGCTCGCTTTTGGCGAGATCCGTCAAGACAGACAGGCTCCCTTTGATGAAGCCCAGGCGCGCTATCGGGCGCGGGCCGGCGTGGACGAAGGCCATTCGGTATCAGGCCCGGCTCTTGAGACCGCTGCGTGGGCCGAACGGGTGACGGCGGACTGGCGCGCGTCCCGGCCGCAACTGGCGGTGGTCGACCAGTTCCTGTCTCCCAAAGCACTCGACGCCCTGCGACGCTATTGCTGGAGCGCTCCGGTCTGGCAACGTAAGTATGGCGCAGGTTACGTGGGCGCCTTTCCAGAAACCGGTCTTGCCTGCCCTCTGCTAGCCCAGATCGCCGAGGAGCTTCACGCGGGATTGCCCGCCATTTTTCGGGATCATCCCCTGCGGTATCTATGGGCCTTCAACTATGACAGCACCGGGAGCGGCACACACGTCCACGCCGATGAGGCCACCGTCAATGTCAATTTCTGGATCACTCCCGACGAGGCCAACCGCCAGCCTGCTCGCGGCGGCCTGGTGGTGTGGGATACGGCTACTCCCGCGGATTGGAACTTCAAGCAATTCAACGTCGATCGCGGTTTGATGGAGGATTATCTAGCCAGGCACGGTGCCAAGCCACGGCACATTCCCTACCGGTCCAACCGTGCAGTCATTTTCGATTCCAGTCTCTTCCATAAGACTGACGACTTCAATTTCGGGCCCGATTATTGCGAGCGCCGGATCAACATCACGTTCCTCTATGGACGACGGCCAAGAGGGCGTTCTTGACGGGCGCGTTTAAGGGTTCGAATCTGTACGCCGACGCTCACATTCGCGGGCTGAGCGATACGACTTTCGCACCAGCGCCACCCATAATGGCAGCTATCCGTTTTGCTGTCCGGTCGGCAGCAGCGACCAATGCGTCGTCCGGGCGGCGGATGTAATGACGGGCCGTGACGCTGCGTTGGGAATGGCCGAGCAGAGCCGCGATCGTCGCGTCCGAATAGCCTTCATCGGCGGCGGCACTCGCGAACGTCCGGCGCAGGTCATGCGAGCGCGCATCCTGCAGGCCAGCCTGGTTGAACAGGGCGGCGATCGGCTTCTTCAGCTCGGCGCTGCCCGAATCAAATTCGTTGGGGAAGACCCAGGTCTGGGACCGGCGGAGCAGGCACTTGAGCAGAGCCAGGGCAGGAGTGCCCAAAGGCCTTACCGATTTTCCAGTTTTTGTGGCGGAGAGGCGCAGACAATGTCCACTTTCGTCGATCTCGCTCCATTTGAGGCCACAGGCCTCTTCGCGACGCAGCCCCGAGAGAGCGATGAGCCTCAGGGCCGCAGCGGCGGCCGGCTGGGCGGTCTCCTGCTCGGCCAAGACTCCGCCGAGAGCGCGAAGCTCTGCCGTGCTGCAGACCCGGTCGCGGGGCTGGTAGCGGGCCGTTTCGACACCACGAACAGGATTGAGGCCGGCAACTAGGCCGCGCTTCTCTCCCCAGGAATAGATGCCGCCCAAGAGAGAGGCGGCCCGCGCCGCGGCGCCGCCGCCGCCTTTTACGACCGCCTTCCCGAATTTCTTGCCTTTATGGACGCCCTTGGTGCGGCCCTGGGTAATCTGGTCGACCATGCGCTGGACGTCCGCGCGGGTGAGGTCCTTGGCCAGGATGGAGCCGATCAGCGGCCCAATGTGTCGCGTCACCCGTCCCTCATCGATCTTCACGGTGGACTGCCGCTTGGGGACGCGGAAGCGGGTGAGGACCAGACCGGCCCGGGCGGCTTCCATATAGGTCTCGCACAGCTCCGCCACGGTTATGGCCTTGCGGGCTTCCCGCCGAGCGCGCTGCGGGTCCGAGCCGAGGCGGGCGCTACGGATGATTTCCTGCGCCTGGGAGCGCGCCTGGTCGACGGTGAAGGGGCCATAGTGGCCGATGCTGAGTCGCCGCGTCTGTCGGCCGACCCGCACCTGGGCGATGAAGACCTTCTTGCCGGTGGGGTGAACCCTCAAGCCGAAGCCGGGGGTGGAGCTGCACCAGACAAAATATTCCTTATCGGTGGGAGCAGAGGCATCGACGGTACGCTTAGTGAGATTCGGCACTTTCAGTCTCCAGACCCGCCGAAATTCGGAAGCATATCGGAAGCAAACGGCGGGAATTCAGCGGAAAGAAAAGCTACGCCGATCCTCTTGACCAATGCAAGAAAGCACTGAGAAATAAGGCTTAAATCTATCTTGCGGCATCGCAAGGCAACTTGCGGAAACACGGATTTTTCAAGTTGACATGGTAGGGGCCATAGGTTCGATCCCTATACCGCCCACCATTCAAATCGGTCGCGTTGCGACCGATTTGAATGCCAAGCCGCCGTTAGCGGCGCGCGTCAGCGACTTGAGGGCGGGCGAGGCCAAAGCAACTTCTCGAACCATGCGCCAACCGCGCGGCCATGAATGCGGCCTGCCATTAGATTAGCTACCAGGCGTTATCTCGCCCTGACCAGCCGCATGAATATTCGCGCACACGCTCTCATCGCTCTTTTCCCGCTTTCGGAGCTCGAAATTGCCGTAGGTACCGACCAGGGCAAAGCTGCTTTCAATTGCGTGCTCGAAACGAAGCTTCTCAGGCGGTTGCGGGTTCGCCATGGAAGGGAAAATTCGCCGGAAGGTCGCGTTTGTCCAGTTGCGATCCATAACAACCCAATCGGCGCGCCTGATGGTTTGCGCGCATGCGTCGGCATACTGGGCGGGGGTCGTGTGCTGTGGAAGGAACAGGTTCAGGCGCGCCACGTGTTCATGCCCGGTCAGGAACGAAAGCATGGGGTCGTAGGGGTAAAATAAAAACCGTTGGGAAGATCCTATTGTTGCGATGCGCTCCAGCAGTTCAGGTTGCACAGATGCCCGCACAATCCGGACTTTTCCGGCCGCGGTGGCGATTGGGACGCCATTGATCGTGTCTTTGACCGCCCGGTAGTAGCCCAGCAACGAAGCCAATGTCAGGCCAAGGAACGCAACCATGGCCGTCTGGGTCTGCCATCGCCCGCGTGGAATTTCCCCCCAGCTGATCGACAAGAGCGGCAGTATGAGGGGAGCCGCGCAGAGGAGGTGAAAGGCGTCGGGACGCGGAAAAGCTCCGAGGAAGCTCGCCATCCCAAATGCCAATGCCGCCCTGAAATTGTAATCCCGCAGCACGCGCAATCTGCTCTGGAGCATGACCAAAATTGCCAGCAGAGCGGCAACAGGAAACATCATGCCGACTGCAAAATTTTGCACGCTTATGGCACGCCCGAACGGAACGGACTCGATGCCGCTGTACCTGGTTGCAGCGAAGACAATGACATCCTGGTAGGCGGCGACAAAAGATCCGTTGGCGATTACATAAAGCAGTACCAGTGCTGAAATTGAGGCGCCGCCGCCGATATACTTCCAGGTATCGGCTCTGTTTCCGCGAGTTAAAATCGTTGCGAAGGCTGCGAAAACGATCAGGGCTCCGCGCCCGCTCGTCGTCAGGGCCGTAGCGCCCGCGGCAAAACCGCAAAAGAAGGGATGTATGCGCTGATTTCGGTTGGGTAGCAGGTTGAGAAATGTGATCAGGGAAAAGAATGTCGTGAACCAGTGATGGTTTATCTGTGTCCAGAAGCCCTGAGACGACAACGCCCAAATGAACGTGAGTGCCGCCGACAGCGGCCTTGTTTTCGATATCCGCAAGCAGATCAGACAGGTGAGAAAGGCGATTGCGCCGACTGTCAACACGACGAGAACACGGGCGCCTGCCAAGGAATGGCCCGTGAGCGTCAGCCAAAGCTGGGGAACCAAAAATGCTATGGGGGGATGGAATTCAAAAAAGTCGCTGTAGAGCGTCTTTCCATTGTTCAGAAGCGTGGCTGCCTGGAGGAAAACGCCTTCGTCACCCAGCCAATGAAGCGCGCGGAGAAACGGAAGGCACAGTATCGCGCTTGCTGTTCCGACAATTGCTGCGTCCGCGGTTGAACCGGAGCTTTCCGGTTCTCCCTCTTTCCCATGGGTACTCATCGGCTGACTTTCTTAGTAGAAGCCTCTGAACCGCCGGCGCTAATGGTCTCTAAAATCCTGAAGGGTCCAAGCCGGACCACAAGTTAATTTGAAATCCAGCCACGGCAATTTGCGCCGATAAAGTACCGCGAAGTCAACTCCTGGGTGGGCCCGCGAGAGAAGCAGGCCGGCTTCCAATCGGTGCCGCCTGCTTCAGGCTCCGCGCGGCAACCGATTTGAATGCTGGTGTAAACTTCTTTCCAGAGAATCGACGCCTAAATGCGGTTACTCGGATGAGCGACCGATGGGCTCGCCCTCATCTCCTCCCGAGGCTCCGGTCCGGGCAAGTTTGCTTCGAATTGCCGCCAGCTCCGACGCATCCACCGCGCCGTCGTGATTGGTATCCGCCCGTTCGAAAAGCAAGCTTGGGCTATCGACGAATTCGCTTCGGCTGATGCGGCCGTCACCGTCCTTGTCGAGCATCAGGACCATTTGCTGCAGCCGGTCGCCATTGCCGTTTTGGCGCAACGAAAAGCGTGGTTTGTCGTCCTTCGAAAGATAATTGTCATGGTTGCGATCAAGGCGATCGAACATTTTCGCGCGAGCTTGCGTGAACTCGGCCTTGGTGACGATGCCATCGCCGTTGGTGTCCGCCTTTGCCAGCAGCTGGGCGAAGTCCGGCCTGGTCGGCCGTGCTATCGCCCGCACGGCCATGCCTACGCAGCCTGATGTCGTAAGAAGCGCCAGGGCGACAACGAAGATAAGACGCATGGGACTCTCCTGTTAAAAAGGGAATGGCGCGGGTCTTTTGGGGACCCGCGCCAACACGCGGCATTGGGGCCGGTTCAGTTGCCGCGTGTGTAGGTTGCGGATCCGGAGACAGACGCACCGGATCCGGTCGTAATCGCGCGGTTGACGGTCATGCTGCCGTCGCCATAGGTCACACTGCCGGTCTCGGTGGCAGACCTTCCGCTGGAGGTGGTGATGCCCCGGCTGCGGCTCACGCCGTCGTCGGTTCTGTAGATTGTGCTCCAGCCCGACTGGGTATTGCCATCAACGCCGGTATGGCTTGCCTCGCGTGTCACCGAGCCGTCCGGATTGTGGGTGATCGTGCCGGTTCGCGTTGCGGTCTCGCCGTTGTTGTAGGTCCGGTTTACCGTGTTGGTCCGGGTGCCATTTCCGTAATTGGTTTGGCGCGAGGTGACGAACCCGCGGCCGCTATCGGTTTCGACGCCGCGGTGCACGGTGGTCGAGCCGGGCGTGCGATTCACGGTGCGGCCGGCGACAAAACCGCCACGTCCGCCCTGCACCGACAGGAAGCGGCCGTGGAAAGCCAAGGCAGGTTGCATGTTGCTTAAAAGCAGGAAGGCGGCTGCGGCAGACGTCAGGTAGATCGGGAATTTCGCCATGGGATGCTCCGTGATGAATTGAACGCGATGGTTTTGCGCCCTTGGCGTATACCCAGCGTGATCCGGCTGTGCCGGAATGTAACGAAATGTAACGCTGAGGATTTTGCGTTTTCTCCGCGGCTGCGGAGTGCGAGACTCTGCTTCCGGAGAGCCGCACCATGGACCAGGCCACACTTATCGCCGTCGTCGAGGACGACCCCGAAATCCGCTCGCTGGTTGGCAAGGTGCTCGCACGCGAAGGATATGAAGTCGAGCTGTGCAGCGGCGCCGATGAACTTGACACCGCGGTTGAACGCCGGCGTGTCGACCTCATCGTGCTGGACCTGATGCTGGCAGGCGAGGACGGCATCGCGATCTGTCGCCGCTACCGCACGGACTCGGCAGCCATACCCATTCTGATGGTCACCGCCAAGGGCGATGACATTGACCGTATCATCGGTCTGGAGGTCGGCGCGGACGACTACCTGCCCAAACCGTTCAATCCCCGCGAATTGACGGCGCGCATCAAGGCGATCTTGCGCCGGACCCGGGATATTCACCGGCCTCAGGCGAGCCGGCCATCTGAACTATTCCGTTTCGCCGGCTGGACACTGGACCCTGCGTCCCGCGCGCTGACAAGCCCCCAAGGCCAGGTCGTGGATCTCACCGGCGGCGAGTTCGACCTTCTGATGGTTCTGCTGACCCACCCTCAGCGTGTGCTGAACCGCGATCAGCTGCTCGACTGGACCCGAGGACGCAGCGCCATGCCATTCGATCGCACGATCGACGTCCAGTTAAGCAGGCTGCGGCGCAAATTGGGGGATTTCTCAAAACCGCCCTCTGTCATCAAGACGGTGCGCGGTGGCGGTTATCTTTTCGCGCCAGCCGTCGAACGGGAACGAGGCTGACGATGCGCCGGATTTTCGGAGGTCTTGCGGTCCGCATTGGTTTGGTATTCCTGCTGGGTCTTCTGCTGCTGCAAGCCGTAATCGCCGTTACGCTGCTTTGGCCCGACGGACGGCCAACGATCTTCCGCCTGGTTTCTCCGCGGGAAGCTGTGGCGATTGCCAAGGCGCTGGAAGCGAGCTCCGGCAAACAGCGGCCTCTGGTGCTGGACGCCTTAAATGGCGGGCTGTTGACCGTCCGCCTGTTGTCTGACTTTCCCCTTGAAGCCGGTCAGGGCGGGGAAAAGGATGCGCCCTATCTGAAAAAGCTCTATGGCGGCTATGCTTACCTATTCGAAGGCCGTGCCTTCCGGGTCCAGGTCAAAGGCGATGCGGCACTTCATGTGCATCGTATCTGGCTTGGTCAACCTGGAGCGGTCAGGCTTCTGGTGCGCCTGAAGACCGGGGACGTTGTTGCCATAGAGCGGGCGCCAATCCTCATCCAGCGGCTGTTCGAGCGATTTGCCGTGATCGGCGGGGCAGCGGCTCTCATTCTGTTTGCGGTCATGCTTGTCTGCATCCAGCAGATGGTGAAACCGACTCAGCGGCTGGCGCAGGCTTCCCGCGATGTTGCGGCGAACATCGACACGCCCGATCTGCCGGTTTCCGGCGCCGCCGAGATTCGCACCGTATCCCTGGCCTTCAACGACATGAAGCACACCATCCGGGCTCTGATAGACGAGCGGACCCGGATGCTGGCGGCTATTGCGCACGACCTTCGTACCTACCTGACTCGTCTGCGGTTGCGGACGGACTTCATTGCCGACAGGGACCAGCAGGGAAAGGCGATTCAGGACCTCGACGAAATGGGCCTGCTTCTGGACGATACATTGATGTTCGCGCGCGAAGCGACGGCATCGGGTCAGGATGCGGCTGCCATGGACGTTGAACGCGAGATTCGCGATTTCGTGAGCTTGCGCCATGAAATGGGTGATCCCGTGACTCACCTTGATCCCATGACCAGAGAAATCCGGGCGCGCTGTGCCCCGCTGGCTTTCCGGCGCATGCTGGCGAACCTCACCGACAACGCAATTCGCTATGGAAAGGCTGCGCGTCTCAGTGCCCGGTGCAACGGCGATACCGTGGAAGTTTCCGTAGAGGATGACGGCCCCGGTGTGCCGCCAGAGACCAGGGTCCGGCTGATGCGGCCCTTTGAGAGACTGGAGCCGTCCCGGGGGCGCGGCACGGGAGGGGCGGGCCTGGGGTTGGCAATCGTGAAGGCGCTGGCCAACACGCAAGGCGGCGATCTCGCAATCGAGAACGTAAATGGAGGCGGTCTCCGGGCCACCATCACCCTGCGGCCTGGCTGAGTTACCTTTCGTTACAGACCGTTTATAGGCACGCCGCCGACGATCCTTAGGTTGCCCTTCCGATCACGGAGGCCAACCATGTTCCAGACTGACGATGAGGTGAAATCCTCAAGCCGGGATTCGCAAAAAAGAACCTCGCTGCTGTGGGACATTCTCATCGCTCTGGCGGCGGTTATCTGCTTCGTCGTTGCCGCCATATTTCCCCTGATTGCGAACGCGGCGACCGTGTCTCCGCCGCCGGCCTTGACCGCGCAACTCGCCAAGATCACCGGAGAGGATGGCGCTTCGGGGGTCACCGTCATGGTGTTTCTTCGGGGACAAATGCTCTATCGGGTGGATCAGGGCGCGATTGCCCGGGATGCGGAACTGCCCGTCGCCTCGGCCTCGAAATGGATGGCGGCCGCGCTGGTGATGAGCCTGGTGGACGAGGGAAAGCTTTCGCTCGATGAGCCCATCGGAAAGCGTCTTCCGGAGTTTACCGGCGGCTCCGCGTCGATCACCTTGCGACAGATCCTGTCGTTTACATCCGGACAGGGCAGCCTGCGCGGGCTCGTTGACGTTCGCCAGGATCCGCGCATGTCCCTGGCGGAATCCGCGCGCCAGATTGCGGCCATTCCACTTCAGGACAAGCCCGGCACCATATTCAAATATGGCAGTCCAGCCCTGCAGGTCGCGGGCGCCCTCGCCGAGCAGGCGACGGGAAAAGCGTGGTCCGAACTCTTTGACGAGCGCCTCGCCCGGCCGTTAGGCATGACACATACCAGGTGGGCCGATCCGTTCGAACCGAACCTGCCGTTATCGGAAGTCCACAATCCAAACCTTCAGGGCGGGATGGTCACGACGGCGGATGACTATGCCAAATTCCTGGGCATGCTTGCGGCCGGCGGGATTTATCAGGGTCAGCGCATACTCTCCGCAAAGGCGGTGGCGGCCATGGAAACCGCCCAGACGCTCGGCCTTCCGAAAGGATTCGCGCCGCCGGGCGTCGCGGGTACCAAACTCGAATATGCCCTGGGAAGCTGGTGCGAGAGCGTCGAGCCGGATGGCGAGTGCCGGCTGGTTTCGAGTCCGGGAGCGTTGGGTACCTACCCCTGGATCGATCGCAGAACCGGTCTTTACGGTATTTTCTTCATGCGTCGCCGCTTGCCGCTCGTCGAAAAGGACATCCAAAAGGCGCGCTGGATCATCATGCAGAGCGCCGTTCCGCAATCCGCGCGGCCGTAACCTTTCGTCACGGTCCTTCATCGGCGCGTCATTCGCGGTTTGCAGCCCGATCCGAAAATGAATGCGCAACCCAGGAGAAAATCCATGTCCACATTCGATAAGTTCGCGATTCCGCCTTTCCGCAACGGATTTCTGTTGCGCGGCGCGGTGCTCGGCATCGCGACGGCGGCCTTGGTCCTCACATTGACCGGTATCGCAGCGGCGGCGATTGTTGTGCGCCGCCCCGGGCCGCATCTGCCCGTCATGCTGACAGGGCCTTATGTGGCGCGTCCTGTTGTGTGGATTGCGCCGCCCATGCCGCGGGTGGTGGTGGTCCCGGCTCCCCGGCCCGGCTGGATCTGGTCGCCAGGCTACTGGAGCTGGACCGGCGCCGCCTATGTTTGGACCAACGGCGTTTGGCTGACGGAACGGCCGGGATTCATCTATGCGCCATCACGCTGGGACCACTTTGCCGGCGGGTGGCGGTTCATTCCCGGTGGCTGGATTCGCCGCCCCCTCTGAACATTCCCGCCCAAAAGGTGACTCATGTATCCCTGTCAATCACTCACGGCCGTCGTTCCCTGCACCAATCTTGATCTCTCTGAGGCTTTCTACAGCCGCCTTGGCTTTGCGCGTTGGGACAATGGTGGCGTAACTCTCATTGGCGAAGATAATTACCGGATTTTGCATGACGGCAGCGGCGGCTGTCTGCACCTGCGCAAGGCCGAGCATGGCTGGCTGGTTCCTGGCCGAAACCCTTTCGCCCTTTATCACTACAGCCCCGATGTCGACGAATTGGCCGTTGCGTTTCAGAACGAGATCATCGGCAAGCCTCACCCCGAGATACAACCTTGGGGGATGTACGAGTTCGCCATTTCGGATCCCGATGCGACGCTCATCCGCATCGGACGGCCAGCCTCGCTTTGGCCCCGGAGCCCGGTAACGGGCGTCGAGAGCCAAAGCAATTTGCGTACGAGCGCTCCGGGTGCGCGGCTTTTTGCTGTCCGGTGATTGCGTCGCGCGCCATCAACGCTAGACTTGCAACCTGACAAGCGGGCCCATCGGTACTTCGTTGAAGAGATGCGGTAACGCAGTGCAGGAGGCGGGATAGACCGCGATGCTGGAGTTTGATCATGTCATCGCGCCGCTGACGCGGGATCAGTTCTTTGCGGACTATTGGAACAAGTCGTTTCTGGCCGCGAAAGGCGCCGCCGGGCGCTTCACCGGTTTTCTGGGTTGGGACGAACTCAATTCCATTCTGGAGCAGCATCGGCTCAGCCCGCCGCGGTTTCGGTTGACCCATGAGGGCCGGGCGATCGAGCCTTTCCGCTATATGTCGCCGGGCGCGGGCGGCGCACTGCAACTGAATTCCGGCAAGCTCGCCGCCTGTCTTTCGGGCGGTGCGACGCTGGTGCTGGACTGCGTGGAGGAGCTGGCGCCCAGGGTGCGCAAGCTGGCGGTTTCGTTTCGCGATGCGCTGCATGCGGGCAATTACGTCAATCTTTATGCTGGCTGGCATAGACAGAACGGCCTTGATCTGCACTGGGACAGCCAGGAGATCATGGTCCTGCAACTGTCCGGAAAGAAGCGTTGGCAGATTTATCGGCCGACGCGCACCAATCCGCTGCCGGACGACCTGGAAGCGCCGTCAAGGCCGTCTGGCCCGCCCATATGGGATGGCATGCTGGAGGATGGCGACATGCTCTACATCCCGCGCGGTTGGTGGCATGTGGCTTTCCCGGTTGGCGAACCGAGTTTGCATCTGACGGTGGCGACGACCCCTCCGCACGGCATGGATCTGCTCCAATGGCTGATTGGTAGGTTGCGCCAGCACGAGGCGGTACGCGCCGACCTTCCGCGGTTGGACGATCCCCGGGGGCAGAAGGCCTATCTGAAGGCGCTGCGGCCGCTGCTTGCAGACGCCTTGACGGATGATGCGGTCGCCGAATTTCGCCACGAATGGGAAGGCGATTTGCGCCCGTTTCCCAGTGTCCGCCTGCCGGAAATGCCTTACGTCCAGAACGAGACTCTGGGCGAGGACCATCGCATCCGATTGGCTGCGGCGCATCATCTGCATTTCGTGCGCAATGGCGCCAGCGTGCAGTTCAAGGCTCAGGGCGTGGTGTGGAGCGACCTTCCTCCCAATCTCGTGTCCGCGCTCGAGATGCTCAGCGACACCCAGGCCGTGCGCTTTGCCGACCTGTGTGCCGGGCTCGATGGCGATGCCGCCAAGGCCCACCTGCGGCATACGCTTGCCGCGCTCGCGCGTGCCGGTGTGGTTCTGGTCGAAAAGCCTTGAGGCGGCGGGACGCGAATCTAGTATCGCATCCGGAAGCCGATCGAGATCACGCGCCCCAGGTTGCTGGCGCCATAGGCGTCGAAGCCGGTGGTGGCGCTGTTGCTGGCATTGTTGGTGTTGCCGACCGGGCTCGTATTGTAGAAGGGCGGATCGCTGCCCAGGATATTGCTGACATCGACATAGACTTGGCTGTTGCTCAGCCGCCCATCCGCCCCGCCCAGGTCATACCCGAAATGGGTGTCGAAGGTCAGGTTGGCTTTCACCGGGTCGCCGCCGCCCACCGGCACGCCGGCGCTGGAGACGATCACCGGATTGATGGTGCCGCTGGACCAGTTGCGGTAAGCGCCCACATAGCGCGTCACCAGCGCGGCGGAAAAGGGGTCCAGATCCCATTGCACCGACAGCCGCGCCTGCAGGCCGATGGATGGAAAGGTGGTGTTGTAGCCGGAGGTGTTCAGCACGCTGAACTGCGGTCCGCTGGCCAGGCTTTCATCGAAAGCCAGAAAGTCCGTCGCCATCATCGCGGCGCTGAAGGTCCCGGCTCGTTCACTGCTGTAGGAATATGAGGCTGAGATATCCAGCCCTCGCACATCCAGGTTCAGCACATTGGCCTGCCGTTGGTCGAACAAATAATAGACGGTGGCGGGCAGGGACTGGACGATGGGGACATTGCCGATGAAGTTCGCGATCTGCGCCTGGCTGCAGGGTGCGCCCGGATTGCAGAACACAAGCCGGTAGTTCTGCGAGGCATTGGTCAGCACCGCGGAAATCTGCGGCGAGGTCACGCCACCCTTGAAGCGGTTGTCGAAAAACGTGACCGACAGCGACAGGCCAGGCACCAGTTCCGGCGTCAAATCCAGCCCCAGGTTCCAGGCGCGCCCCTGCTCGGGCCGGATATTCGGATTGCCGGTATAGCGATAGACACCGGGAATCTTGGAATCGATCTGGCAACTGGTGGCGCCGGCGATGCAACCGGGATCGCCGATGATGTTGGGAAACAGCGCGGTCGGAACGGCGGCGCTGGGGCTGAATGGGGTCACGCGCGATAGCACGTTGAGACCATCGCGCGCGGGGTCGCCAACGCTGCGTTGCGACGGCGCGACGAAAGAGGTGGACCAGTTGGCACGGAGCTTCACGCCGCCTATGACCTTCCAGTCCAGCGCGATCTTGGGATTGGTGGTGGCGCCCACGTCGCTGTAATCGTCATGGCGGCCCGAAATGTTCAGCATCACCTGGCGCGCCAGCGGTATTTCAGCACCGGGGCCAACCACCGGGATGTCGGCCTCGGCAAAGACGGAGAAGACGCTGCGGTCCAGCGAATAATAGGTCGTCGCCAGTGAGCGGCCGGCTGGGCCGTAATCGTTGAGGGAGTTGATGCCGGAGTGCTGGCCGACGCTCATATATTCGGTGCCCAGCGCCAGTCGCAGCGGGCCGCTCGGCAATTCCAGCACGTCGCCATCGGCGCCGAAGTGAAAGTCGCGCAGCTGATAATGGCCGCGATAGATCTGCGGGTTGTTCGTGATCGCTGTGCGCACCGCAGTCGAGGTGCGGTTTGTGGCGGCGGGATTCCACACATCCAGCGCATTGGCCGCGGTCAGCGGCAGATTGAGGAAGGCGAAGCTGGAGCCCGACTGGGTCGGCACTGTGATGTCGCCGGCGGTGTTGGCGGTGCCGTTCAACGCCAGGGCGGCGGCGCCCAGGTCCAGCGTGTTGGCATTGGCCATGACCACGCTCTGGTCATTGGCCAACATCTGGCTGGCCGTAAGTCTCAGCCGCCGGCTGAGTTCGTAATCCTCATTCAGGATGACGTACCAGTCCCGGGAATGATTGTCGTTCAGGCCATAGCCCAGAAGCCGGGTTGCGTCCCAGCGGACGATCTGGGAGGTCGCGCTGCCGGTATAGCCGGCCGGTGTCTGATAGAATGGATTGGCCTGCGGCCCCGTTGCAAACGCCTTGGCCTGCAAGGTCGGCGCCGAGACATGGGTGTAGGTGTCGCGATAGGAATAGTCGAAATCCCCCGACACGGTCAGGCGGTTGCCCAGATTCTGTGCGAACTTCACCAGCGCGGTGTGGCGGGTCTCCGCGCCGGTGCCGTTGTAGCTGCCTTCTATGTTCTCGCCGTAGGGGCAGGGTGAATATTGCGGCATGTTGGGGACCGCTGCCGTCGCCGTGGCGCTGGCGTACAGGGTGCTCATGCCGTCCATCTGAATGGTGGCTGGATCGCAATAGAAGGTGGCGCCGTTGGTGACACTACTTGTCGGTGTGCCGGCCGGCAGAAGACCGTTCCGGATGGCGAGCGCGGTCTTGTCCGGAACACTGTATGGCCGGCTCTGATAATCCACTGACGGATTGGCGGCGCGCGAATAGCCGTAAGCCCCCGTCACCCAGCCGGAAGACCAGATATGCCCGTAGAGCAGGCTTCCCAGCCTGGTGCCGTAGTTGGCGCCGAAGCCGGTCTGCACATCGGCCTCGAAGCCCTCATAGCGCTTGCGGGTGATGATGTTGATCACTCCGCCCACTGCATCGGAGCCGTAAACCGAAGACGAGCCGTCGGCCAGGATCTCGATGCGTTCCACGGCGATGGCGGGCACAATGTTGGGATCGGGCAGCACATGCTGGTTGCCTCCCACCGGTAGGCGGTGGCCGTCGATCAGCACCAATGTGGAATTGCTGGCGCTGGCGCCCAGGCTGTGGATGGTGGGCGCGTAATAGGACGTGCCGGGCAATTGCCCCACGCCCGAGCCGCCGAACACCGTCACCGCCGGCGCCAGCTTCAGCATCTGGGCAGGGGTGATGCTGGCGGTGTCCTCGATCAGGGCGCGGTCGATGATGTCCAGCCGCGCGCCGACCAGGCCGGAGTCGCGGATGCTGGTGCCGGTGATCGTGACATGCTCCACCGGCTCAGCCACGGGTTCGATGGTCTCGGGCGTACTGGCCTTTTCAACCGGCGCGGCGGTGGGGGCGACCTTGCGCACCACTAGGCTGCGCGATCCGCCGGGCAGCACTTCCAGCCTGGTGCCGGCGATCAACATCTCGACCGCGGCGCGCGCCGACATCCGGCCGGAGACGGGCCGGCTGCGGATACCCGCCACCGACTCTGAGGTGAACAGGATGTCCTCGCCGGTTTGCTGCGCGATCTGCTTCAGGGCATCCGACAGCGGCGCGCCCGGCAGGGCGATGTCGAACTGGCGTTCGTCCTGCGCGCGGGCGGTTGCGGCGAACACCATGCCGGCCAGAACAAACGCGGGAAGACGTGCCAGGCCAGACCAGGCTCCGCCGCGCGCCCGCAGTCTTCCAGGCGGGAGCGACGGCGAAGGACGAGCCGGAGAGCTCATTTTTTTGTCAGCGGCCGGCCATCACTTGCAATCAGGATGACGCGGCTCGGCGTTTCCTGAACCCTGGCTCCCATCAGCGCGGCGACTGTGTTGGCGAAGGCGATGCTGTCGCCATTGCGGTAAACGCCGCTGATGCGTTTGTCGCCGAGGTCGCGGCCCTGGAGCGCCAGGCCGATAGAGCTGTAGCGATTCATTTCCGCCACCGCTTCCGACAGCCGCGTGTCTTCGAAAACGGTGCGGCCCGAATGCCAGGCGCCGACCGCCGCGGCCCGCGGCCGGTCGATGGCGGCGATGGACTCTCCCACCAGCGCCATGCGTTCTCCCGGCGAAAGGCGGCGGACTTCGTTGTTGAGATTGACCGAGGCCTGGCCTGAAAACAGCATCACGGAGGCATTCTGCCCGTCGCAACGCACGTCGAAGTTGGAGGCATCGGCGACGATCCGGCCCTCCGCCGCCTTGACCACGAACGGACGGTCCCTGTCCGACACGACCGTGAAGTTGGCGCGGCCATAGCGCAGTGTGATTATCCGCGTGTTGCGGTCGAACAGGGCGTCCATGCACGAATTGGTGTCGAGCAGGGCGCGGCTGTTGTCCGGCAGCTCGATGGTGCGCTGCTCGCCGACCTTGGTGACATAAGTGCGCGCTTCGGCCGGTCGCAGCAGGGTCAGGTAAGCAGCCGTGCCCGCAACCGGCGCGGCCAAAAGCCCCGCCATCACCACGCGCCGCGAGTTGGAGGCCGCGGCCGGGGCGAGGCCGCCGCCGCGCATGTCGCGCGGATAGCTGCCCGCCACATCCCACACCGCCGTCAACGCCTCGAAGGCTTCGCCATGCGCCGGATCTTCCGCCAGCCAGGCCTGAAAGCCGCGTGCGTCCTCGTCGGTGCGGAGGTTGGAGCGCTGGCGCGCAAGCCATTGCGCAGCCTGAAGCTTCACTGTTTCATCCAACCCGTTGTCTGTCACGTCACCAGGCCTTCGCGTGATCGGCCAGCATCATCATGGCCTTGGCCATCTGCTTCTCGATGGCGCTCTCGCTTATGCCCAATCGCCGCGCGATCTCGGTATATTCCAGCTTGTCGATGCGATGCATCAGGAAGATCTCGCGCGTCCGGTCGGGCAGGCGATTAATTCCCGACACGACGCGAGAAAGCAACTCCTTCGCCGCGACAACTTCATCGGGACGCGCGGCCGCGTCCGCGCGGTCCGGCACCGGCACACGGACCTCGCCATAGAGGCGCCGGTCGTGACGGTAATCATCGATCCCGATATTGACGGCGGTGCGCACCAGAAACGCCGCCGGATTGGCCACCGTGTTGGTGGCGCTGTACTGCTCGAAGCGCACATACGCGGAATGCAGCAGGTCCTCGGCATCGGCCGCACCGCCTGTCCGCTTCGCGATGCGTCTCAGAACCCCGGCCCAGAATTCCCTGCTGCGAGGAATTTCCGTCATTCTTGTTTCCCCTTGAACCAATTAGGGGCGGTCTGCCCCCTCTCGTCAAATTTTTTTTGCCGCTCCGCTGCGGGTGGCACGCGTCCCCATCGTCCAGTGGTTAAGCCTGCCGCCAAAAAGGCTGGGCGAACCAGGGAAACGTCATAACTGGCCCTCCGGCCAGAGCGGGGAAATCATGCCAAATTCGCTGAAGCTCAATCTGGGCACGTCTTTTGTTGCCCTCTTCGCTGCCGCAACAATTGTTACTGCTGCGCAGGCGCAAGAGACGAACGCCACCGCGGCAGATTCCGTCGAGGCGGTGACGGTAACCGGCACCAGCTTCCGCGGCGTCGCCCCCGTCGGCGGCAATCTGGTCTCCGTCGGTCAGGCCGAGATCGAAAAGACCGCGGCGCAGAACGCGCAGCAGATCCTGAAGAATGTTCCCGCGATTACCGGGCTCGGCATGTCGGGCGTGACCCAGAACGCCGGCAATTCCTATTACGCGCCGACCATTCACAGCCTCGGCGCTTCGGCTTCGAACTCGACCCTGGTCCTGATCGACGGCCATCGGATCCCGCTGGGCCATATCTCGCTGGCGCTGCCCGATCCCAGCATGGTGCCACCCATCGCGATCGAGCGCGTGGAAGTGCTGGCCGAAGGCGCCTCCTCGGTCTATGGCTCGGACGCTGTTGCCGGCGTGGTGAACTTCATCACCCGCAAGCACTATGAAGGCATCATGGCCACCGCCCAAATGGGCACCGGCGATGATTTTGGGACGGTATCGGCGGGGCTGTTGGGCGGCACCACCTGGCAGGGCGGTTCCGTGATGGCGGCGCTGGGCTATTCGCATTCCGGCTCCCTGCGCTACGACTATTCCACCCGCCCCTATCTGCAGCCCAACAAGACCCCTTATGGCGGCACCAACTTCCAGACCTTCAATTGCTCGCCGGCCGCCATCCAGCCGGCCGGTTTCTCGACCATCTTTGCATCGCCGACCGCGGCCACGGCGATCGCCAATACCACCGCGAATGCGCCCTGCGACAGCCAGCAATATGGCGATGTCTATGGCAAGGAAACCCGCTACAACATGATGTTCCGGGCCCAGCAGGACATCGGCGACGACATCACCATCTCCGGTGATTTCATCTATTCCAGTCGTCAGACCTTCACGCCGCAGGCGCGCGGCACCATTCAGGCCACGGTGTTCCGCACCGGCGCCCAGGCCAATCCTTTTTATGTCAATCCCCCCGGTGTGGTGGCAGGAACCACCGCCGGCAATTCCCAGACGATCCGCTGGGATGCAAACGAGCTGCTCGGGCCGGGCAGATACCAAAACAATACTGCGCCAGTTTGGACCGGCACTCTCAATGCCGAATGGCGCATCGATGGCAACTGGCGCGCCACCGCGATGTTCCTGGAAGGGCAGGACCGTACCGCCCAGGTCACGTCGGGCGCGCTATGCCAGAGCTGCGCCACCCTGGCGCTCAATGGCACCACCAACACCAGCGGCAGCCTGACCGCGGTGGTGCCGGGCACCACCCTGACCCCGCTGCAACTGCCGCTGACCGCCGCCAACGCGTTGGACGTATGGAATCCCGCCGCCACCAACCGCACCTCGGCGGCGGTGAAGGCGGCCCTGATCGACTCCCGCAGCTCCATCAGCCAGGTGAGCAATCTCGAGCAGGCGCGCATCGGCATCGACGGCACTCTCTTCAAGTTGCCGGCGGGCGACCTGCGCCTGGCCTTCGGCGGCGAGTCGCTGCGCTATGTTCTCAACACGGACGTGATCAATCCGTTGAATTCGGGTCCGGCGACAACGGGTTCGCAATATCGCTTCTTCCCGCTGAAGCGGCATGTCGAGTCGGCTTATTTTGAGGTGCTGGTCCCGGTGATTTCGCCGGAGATGAACAGCTTCATCTACAAGATGGATCTCAGTGGATCGGGCCGCTACGACAATTACAGCGACTTCGGCGATACCTTCAATCCCAAGTTCGCCGCCGATGTGGAGTTCGTCGACGGGGTGAAGTTGCGCGCCAACTGGTCGACATCCTTCGTGGCGCCGTCCATGCGCGCCGTCGGCGACCCGCTCTACGGCACCTATTCGAACTCCACCGCCCAGCTATTCAATACGGTTACGCAAGTCTCGACTGCTCGTTTCCCCACCATCGCGCAGATCCCTGGGATTGCCTGCTCGGGCGGCAACTGCACCATCGGCAACACCATCCAGGGCATCGTGGTGGATACCGGCAACCCGAACCTCAGCCCGCAGAAGGGCGAGACCTGGTCGGTCGGCCTGGATGTGTCGCCGCATCTGCTGCAAGGCTTCACCGGCTCGATAACGCTGTTCAACAATCTGCTGCGCGGCGGCATCACCTCGCCCTGTGCTCCGGGCTGCATCCTGAACAACGGCGCCCTCAACAATCAATTCACCGTCTATCCCAACGGAGCGACGGCGGCCGAGATCGCGGCAAAGGTCAATGACGTGCCGATCACCACTGTCTTGCCGCAGACGACCTATTACATCTTCCGCCGCGCCCAGACCAACGCGCTGGATATTGATGTGACGGGCTTGGATATTTCGGCCAACTATGTCCACGAGACGGATATTGGCAACTTCCACATCGGCGGCTCGCTGACCCAGTTCCTGCGCTTCATGCAGGCCTATGGCGGCGGCCCAAAGTACAGCATCATCAACTCGGTGGGTATCAATTCGACCTTTCCCTCGATCGCCCGCCAGGTGCGCCTGAATGCAGGCTGGGACATGGAGGACTATTCGCTCGACGTCTTCGTGAACAATATCGGCGGCTACAAGAACTGGGGCGGCGGCACGATCACCCCGCTGATTCTGGATACCAACGGCAATGTCTCCGGCGGCGGCGACTATGTCCATTCCTGGACCACCGTCGACCTGCACGCGTCATGGGACTTTTCGCATGGTGGCATGTTGGGCGAGAGCCAGGTCTATGTCGACGTCAACAACCTCTTCAACGAATCGCCGCCTTTCTTCAACAACGCCAACGGCTATGATCCCTTCGGCGCCAACCCGCTGGGCCGGGTGTTGAACGTCGGTATCCGGGCGCGCTGGTAAGGAGAAACAGATGCGGTTCGACAGCAGACGGATACAGATCGCAGCGGCGGTGGGAGGGCTCCTGATGACGCTCGCCCCGGCCGGCGCAGCCGAGCGTGAGATTGACCCCACCTTTATCTACCGGGACTCCAACAAGGCGCCGGAGAAACCCGCCGACGTCACCACCGCGACCTGCCACTACCGCCCGCTGTTCGGGGTGGGTGAGAAGCAGACCCCCGTGCTGGGCAGCATCGCGCGTTATGGCATCGTGGATATCGACGCCCACGGGTCCTGTAAGCCGGTGCAATATCAGGACGAGGAGCAGCTTTATGTCGTGCTGAAGGGCGGTGGCGAGGCCAGCTATGGCGCAGAGAAGGTCGCCCTGAAGACGGAAGACTTTCTCTATCTGCCCGCTACCGTGCAGCACGGCCTCGCCAATCCCACCGCCGCGCCGATGAAAGTGGTGATCATGGGCTTCCACACCAAGGGTTTTCCATCCGGGCCGCTGCCGCCGCACCCCTTGAAGGACAATATCGGGAATGTGCCGATCGAGTATGTCGGCGGCCATCCCGACAGTTCGCACTTCCGGCTGCTGACGGGTGACGCGCCCCAGACCCGCAATCGCTTCAATGTGGGTTACGTCGTGACCAGTCTGTTCCTGATGGAGATCGATCCTTCGGGCACCAATTTCCCGCATCATCATCCCGACATGGAAGAGATCTATCTGATCATGGACGGTCATGGCGAGCAGGTGGCCGGCGCGGGCGCGGATGGCATTGCCGCGCGCCATCCCGCCAAGCCGGGTGACGCCTATTTTTATCGGATGAACGCGACGGTCGGCTACTACAGCGCGCCGGGCGTGAAGTCGCGCATCCTGTGTGTTCGGTCGTTCGATCCGGGGAAAGTCCCTGGAACCCGGAAAGCGAACTGACCGTAAATGCCGATCCCGCCTGATCCCCCCTCAGGCGGGATCGGGGCTTTTATCCGGGCTGTCAGCAAGACGAGGGCGAAGATGCATCGAGGGTTGAAGATTGGCGCGGCCGCTTTGGCGGTGGGGTTGGCGGCTTCGGCCCCGGCCTGGGCGGAGCTGGCGGTTTCCGGCAATGACGGCAAGCAACCCCAGTTGGGTGATAAACCCCATGACATCGTGCCCGATACCCTGACGGTGATCGATCTGGGTTCCTATCCGCCCAAGGTGCGCGGCAAGGTCGAGGTGCCCTACAGCATGATCGGCGAGCCGACCAGCGTGGCGGTGGCTCATAGCGGCCGCTTCGCCCTGGTGACCGCGTCGCAGAAATTCGATTCCGGCAACAAGGTTATTCCCGACGACAAGCTCTCGGTGGTGGACTTGAGCGATCCTGACCATCCGAAAGTGATCCAGTCCCTGTCGGCGGGCCAGGGTCCCTCCGGCGTTTCCATCAACGGGAATGATACGCTGGCGGTGGTCGCGAATGTGTGGGACGGCACCGTCGCGGCCTACACCATCAAGGGCAAGACCCTCACGCCGGCGGGTAAGATCCAGCTCGATGCCAAGCTTGGACCGGTGGATGCGGTCATTTCGCCCGACAGCAAGACCGCCATGATCACCCAGCGGCATGGCAATGGTGTATGGCGTCTGGCGATCAAGGACGGCCAACTCTCCGATACCGGCACCATGCTTATGACCGGGGGTAACCCATATGGCGGGCAGTTCAGCGCCGATGGGCGTTACTTCTACAACACCAATCTGCTGGGCAGGCTCGAGCCCGGCGACGCCGCCGGCGGACGCACACGCGCGCCCCGCATCGGCACCGTCACCGTGGTCGACATGAAGACAAACACGGTGGTCAACACAATCGATGTGGGTCCGACGCCGGAGCATCTGGTCCTGTCGCCGGATCGCAAATACATGGAAGTGACCGTGGTCAATGGCTCGTCCTCCAGGCCCATGGCGCCGGGCTACAACACCTTCGGCCTGCTGAAGGTCTTCAAGGTCGACGGGGCCACCCTGACGCAAGTGGCCGAAGCCAGGACCGGCCAGTGGGGTCAAGGCGCCGCCTGGAGCAGGGACGGCAAGGTCATCCTGCTCCAGGGAGCCATTTCAAAGAACATCGAGATCTATCGTTTCGATGGCCATTCGCTGACCCGTGATGAAGGCGCTACATTGTCCATGCCGGGCCGGCCGGGCGCCGTTGCCACCCGCTATAGCCGCTAGAAGGGGATACATATGAAGAAGACTTATCTCGCCGCGCTGGCGCTGGGAGCGATGACGACCGCCGCATTGGCGCAGGCTGACCGCCTGGCGATCCAGTCCCAACCGGCCAGGGACGGCAACATTGCCTGGCACCTGGGTCCGAGCTTCCCTGACTCGGGCGGTTTCACCAATGTGGAACCCGATGGCACTGTGAATGTGATTCCGCGTCCCCCGCGCGCCATCCGCGCCGGCACCGCAGGCCCCGTCAATCCGGATTTCTGCAGCCATTCCATTGTCTGCGGCCGGCGGCATTCGCCGTTCGCGCGCTCTGCGCTCGCCCGCGTTCAGTGGCAGCAGAACATGGGCTACAAATTCTCCTATCCCTATGTTGTGCTCAAGGGACCGGGCGGCATCCCGGCCGTGGCGCTGGACAGCAAGGGCAATCTCTGGGTGTACAAACGCTCGCCTGCCGGCGTGGTGCAGCTGATGAAGTTTGATCCCAGCCACAAGCTGATCCTCGAAGTGCCGGAAAGCGAGATCGGCCACCAGGACAAGGCGCACGGCATGGCGGTGGATGCCGAGGACAATGTCTGGATCATCGATAACGGCCAGTCCACGGTGAAAAAGCTGTCGCCGCAGGGCAAGCTCTTGATGACCATCGGCACGCACGGCCATCGCGGTGATTGGGTCGAGGACAAGGGCCAGCGCCTGTTGTGGCAGCCGGTGATGCTGGCTTTTGCTCCGGGCGGCGATATCTACATCGCCGAGGGCCATGCCAATGAAAGCCCCAACGACGTGGACAGCGACGATCCCACCAATGTGGAAGGCGTGGCGCGGGTGATCCACCTGACCAAGGACGGCAAGTTCGTGGGCCAGTGGTTCGGCAATGAAGTGGGGCAGGGCAAGTTCGATTCCACCCATGGCTTTGCCATCGATCCGGCCAATGGCGATGTCTGGATCGGCGACCGCGAGCAGTACCGCATCGTCGTCTATACCAGGGATGGCAAGTTCATCCGCACCATGTCGATGAAAAACCTGGTCTGCGCCCTGAACTTCGACCATCAGGGCAATCCGTGGATGGCCTCGGGCCAGGATGGCCAGTTCCTCAAGCTGACGCGCGACGGCAAGGTGATCGGCGCGGTGGGTAATGGCATGGGCATCGGCACCGGCCAGTTCATCGAGGCGAGCTACTGGGTGTTCGACAAGCACGACAATCTGATCGCCGGCGACACCTCGGTCGGCCGCGTCACGGTGATGAGCAAGTAGGTTCCGCCGATGCGGTTCCGATATCCGCTGGTGGCCGTGGCGGGGTGTCTGCTGCTTTGTGGCGCGGCGGCTCAGCCGCCGGCCGCAGCGCCCTTCATCGCTCACATGATCACCACCGGCGTCTCCGGGGGCTATCAGGTGATAGCGGCTGACATCGACCATGATGGCAAGACCGACGTGATCGGCCTCAGCCAGCGTGGCGACTTGGTGTGGTACCAGAACCCGACCTGGACGCCGCACGTCATTCTGGCGGAATCGCAAGCCCAGGCCATGATTGGCCAGGATGCCTGGCACATGGTCAATGCCGACGCGGCCGATCTGGACGGCGATGGTTATCCGGAGATCGCGCTGGCCTATGGCTTCAATGCCGACGGGCCGTCCAGCGTGGGCAATATCGGCATCCTACATCAGGACGGCAAAGGCGGCTGGACCTTGAAGGAGGTCGGCCGCGTCCCGACCGCACACCGGATTCGTTTCGGCGACGTCGACGGCAAGGGGCGCAAGGAGTTTTTTGTCGCCCCGGTTTTGAACGAGGCCGAAACGGGCGGCTTGGCAATGCCGGGTCACGTGCCGGTGGCGTTATGGATGTTCCGTCCCGATCCTTCTCAGCCCAATGGCTGGAAACAGACCCTGGTCACCCGCGAGAATATGGGACTGGTGCATGCGGTGCAGCCGCTGGACTGGGACGGCGACGGCCATGACGAGGTGCTGACCGCGGGGTTCAGCGGTGTCTTTGTGCACCACCTTGAAAAAGATGGCAGCTGGAAGCGCCAGCAGATCGCAGTCGGCGACACGGCGCCCTGGCCCGGTACCGGCGCCAGCGAGGTGCAGGTGGGCAAGATCGGCGGCAAGCAGTTCTTCGCCACCATCGAGCATTTCCACGGCAACATGGTGGTGGTCTATACACAGGACGGCAAGGGCGGTTACCAGCGCCAGGTGATTGACGATCAACTGGCAGGGGGCCACGCCCTGGCGATGGCCGATTTCGACGGCGATGGCCGGCCTGAGATCATTGCAGCCGGCACGGGCAGTCGCGCCGGCCTGTTCCGTTACAAAGCAGCGGATGCCACGGGCAGCAAATGGACGAGAACCTTGGTGGATGACGACATGTCACCCTCCAGCTGCGTGGTCGCGGATATGAATGGCGACCGCAGACCTGATTTCGTCTGCATGGACGGACGCAAGCCCAACCACATCAAGTGGTACGAGTACGCGCGTTAAGAAGCGTGTGTGCGGGAAGCGTTTAAGTGCGGCTGCGCGGATGACTGGCCGATGCTTGCGCCGTGACCTCTTTCTGAGGATCCGGTTCGGGCAGGTTTGGCTCGAATTGCCGCCAGGATAGCGCGCCCGGTTGCATCGTCAGCCAGGCAAGACCGTAGAGCGCCAGCGCAATCAGATAGAGCGAAGAGAAGCCCAGGCGCATCGAATTATATTCCAGGGCGCCGCCCAGCATGGCGCCCATCAGGTTGTAGGCCATGGCGTCCGATATGTTCCGGCTGCCCTTGAGAAGGGTCGAGAAGACCAGGCCCGAGAAAAACAGTGGGCCGACCAGCATGGCGACCAGCAGGATTTTCTGCGGCAGGGAGGTCGCGGACGCGCTGCCATGGACCGCCAGCGCATAGCCCGCCAGCAGGACGATGAACAGGCCGATAAAGGCCCAAGTCAAACTCTGGCGGGTCAGGCGTCCCGCGCACAGGTTGGCCAGATAGGCCATGACCAGCACGCCCTGAATGGTGACGCCGACGACCTGCCAGGTGTTGCCGAATACCAGGCCCAGCTCGGTAATGGCCTTGGTTTCCACCAGCATGAAGCCGCCGCCAAGAAAGAAGAAGGAAAACGCTGACGGCTCCCAGGCCCGGGAGGGAAGCAGACCCCGCACCAGCGAAAATGCCGTGCCCAGCACCAGGGCGAGCAGAATCAGGTAGGTCTGCGGGTACATCTTCTTTTCGAGATAGAAGAAGGGCCAGTCGTCGCTGGGCAAATCGAGCGCTTTGGCCGAGGTCGCCGCGTAGCTTTTGGTGATATCGGTGAGCGCATGGCTGCTCATATAGGCGTAGGGCAGGCGCACTTGGGCCGCCTTGCTTACCATGAAGGTCGTTGTGCTGTTGCTGTCATAACCGGTCAGAATCGCCACCGGCGTTCCCGCGCCCGGCAAAGACCGCAGGATGTGGAAAATCTTCTCGCCCATCAGGCTTGTCTGCAGCGCGAAGGACACGCTGAGAAGCCCGCCCGGCTTCAGATGGTCGAAGGCGTCCTGCAGTCCTTCCCGGGTATAGACGAAGGAATCCACCCGCATGTTGGCGCCATGGGATACCACGGTGTGCGAGTCCAGCACGCCATAGACGATCGCGTCATAGGACCCTCGCGTGGTGCGGAAGAAATTGCGCGCGTCGTTGATGATGGAATGGACGCGCGGGTTGTCGTAAGGATGTTCGGGATGGTTCTCGATCCCCAGATTGCGGATAACGGGATCGATCTCTACCGCGTCCACATGGCCCGCCCCGTTGCGCAAGGCCGAGGCCACGTCGTTGCCGCTGCCGGCGCCAACGATGGCGACCTGGTCCACCGATCTGGCGGTCCGGAACGGCAATTCGTAATAGCCCACGATCCGACGCAAGGCGCCGGTTTCCCGGTTGGCGTTTGAGGGGCTGAGATCGAAGACCTTCTGATAGTAGCTGCCGGAGACCAGCAGCGACATCAGCCCGTTTGGCTGGGAGGCCTTCTCGATCACCTGATAGGGCGAATAGATGGTCTGGATCATGGGCGTCATGGGCCAGGCGGACAGCAGCGCGCAGGCGGTGGCGGAGACGAAGGCGGCCTTCCGCGCCGCGCGCGAGGCAAGCTGGAAGAAGGCCAGCGCTGCCGCCGACAGGCCGAACCACAGGGCCGGCCCCGCCCACATCCAGCTCAGCAGGAACAGCAGCATCACGCCGGCCGCGCTGCCCGCAAGATTGTAACCGTAGCTGGCCAGCGGCTCCATGCGCTGCATCAGCCGGCCGCAGAGCTGCCCCACTGGCAAAAGCACCAGCGTGTTCATCACAAAGGTCAGGATGAGCAGGCAATAGATCGGCAGGGAACGGATAAAAAAGGTCGCGAAGCCGACACTGGGATCAAAGCCGAAGAAGACCGCGACCTCCTCGCGCACAGGAACCACCTGAAACAGGTTATTGCCGTAATGGCCGGTGCCGAACCGCAGGAAGCTGAAGACCGCCAGCAGCATCAGCAGCATGGGCAATACCGCTGGCAGAGCCAGCTGCCTGTCGCGCGCTTTCGCATAGCCGATGCCAAGGCCGCAGAAACAGGACAGCAGGGTGAAATTCTTGTAGAGCGCGAAGACCACGAACAGTCCCGCTTCCCAGCGGATCAGCACCAGCTCCAGGAACAGGCTCAGTCCGGCGGTCATGATCACGGCGGCGCGCAAGCCCCGGGATGAGAGTGCCTCGATGCCGCTTTCGATCTGGACAGAACAGGCGTTCATCCACGTCTCGGTCGCGGCGCTCCAACGGTCCGAAAGCGATGCAATCCGGCCGCCGGCGATGAAGACCGCCACGGCGCCGACCGCGATCATGGCAATCGCCGCCGCATTGATAGCCGCCGCACCGGCGAGGAATGGGCTGAAGACGAGATGGAAGACGGAAAAAAGCGCCAGCACAAAGGCGGCATAGGCTAGCAGCCGGACGGTTGACGCCATGATTCGGGTATATGACGACAAGGCTCCCCCCAGGGCGGACTCTTGGTCCGCTTTTCCCACGCCTTGGTTGACAAAGGGTCAACGTGGCCGGTCTGTGGGCCGCCAGGCCGCCTTTCCAATCCACCCCGTCTGCTTCATGCTCCGCGCCGCTAACCGGGGGATATGATGCACAAATCCATTCTTATTTTATCGATGCTTTGCCTGGCCGCACCGGCGCTGGCGCAATCCTCCCTGCCACCCGTGCCAGCGCCGCAGATGGTGCCCCAGCCGGGGCCGGTGACCAAAGGCCCCTATCAGCCCCAAGCCATTCTGCCCGGCGGTATCGTGATGCCGCTCTATCCGGCCGGTTCGCCGTTCCTGAACGCCAAGCGGGTGAGCGAGGCCGAGAAATACACCATGGACCCGCTTACCCCGGGCCGGGTGCAGCGTATCGTCAACATCCACAATCCCTCGATCGAGGTGCATCTGGCGGGCGCCAACAACACCGGCACCGCCATCATCCTGGCGCCGGGCGGCGGCCACAGCACTCTGGTCATCGGCCTCGAAGGCGCCGATCCAGTGCCCTATTTCTTCCAGTACGGCATCAATACCATCATCCTGCGCAACCGCCTGCGCAGCGACGGCTATGAGCCCAAGACCGACGGCGTGTATGACCTGCAGCAGGCGATCCGTCTGGTGCGCGCCCATGCGGCCGAATGGAAGATCGATCCGCACAAGATTGGCGTTGCGGGTTTCTCGGCCGGCGCCGAGCTGACCATGGCGGCGGCGATCCAGTATCCGGAGTTCGATCGCAAGAACGGCGGCGCGGGCGATCCGCTGGCGAATGTAACCTCGCGGCCGGATTTCGTCGGTGCAATTTATCCGGGCCCGTCCCTGTTCACGCCCGCCTGGACCAGCAAGAATGGAACGCCGCCCATCCCCAAGGATGCGCCGCCTTCCTTCATCGCCGGCGCCGGCTGGCAGGACAAGGTTCATGCCGTGTGGGCCGATGAGTATTTCTCGGCCATGCTGAATGCCGGCATCCCCAATGTGGAGATGCACATCTATGCCCGCGGCGGCCACGGCAATGGATTGCAGTATCGCGACTTCACCGCCGAGGGTACCTGGCAGGACCGTTTCATCCATTGGGCGCGAGACCTGGGCTTCTTCAACAAGTCCGGCGTCGAAACCCTGGCGGCGCAGGACGTGGCCGCCTTCGTGAAGGGCCCGCCGCCCAAGCCCTAGAGCATGATCCGATTTCAAGAAAATCGGATCATGCTCTAGATTCCTGTTTGGTCGCGCAATTTACCGGAAAATCGATTCCGATTTTCCGGATCGCGCTCCTGGCCTGTTCAAGCGCGGCTGAGGGCGGCATAACCCGATCATGGCTTGGGACGTCATTGTTATTGGCGCGGGTGCGGCGGGCATGATGTGCGCCGCCGTTGCCGGCCAGCGCGGCCGCAAGGTGCTGGTGCTGGAGGCCGCCAAGGCGCCGGGCGAGAAGATCCGCATTTCCGGCGGCGGCCGCTGCAATTTCACCAATCTTCATGCAACGCCGGCGCAATTCCTGTCGGCCAACCCGTCCTTCTGCATCTCCGCTCTCAGCCGCTACACCCAGCAGGATTTCATTGGCCTCGTGCGGCGCCATGGCATCGGTTGGCACGAAAAAACCCTCGGCCAGCTGTTCTGCGACGGATCGGCGGGCCAGATCATCGACATGCTGCTGACCGAGATGAAAAAGGCGGGTGCACAGCTGCGCCTGAACGCAAAAGTTCAATATATCGAGAAAAGCTCGGATGGTTTCACGCTGCAGTTGGCGTCAGGCGAAGTGCTGACTTGCAGCGCGCTGGTGGTGGCCACGGGCGGCAAGTCCATTCCCAAGATGGGCGCGACTGATTTCGGCTATCGCCTGGCCGATCAGTTCGGGGTTCGGGTCACCGAAACGCGCCCCGCACTGGTGCCGCTGACTTTCGCTGGCGAACTGCTTGAGAGCCTCGCGCCCTTGGCGGGTGTCGCGGTGCCCGCGCGCGTCAGTTGCGGCAGGACCGCGTTCGATGAGGCCTTGCTGTTCACCCATCGCGGTCTCAGCGGCCCCGCGATCCTGCAAATTTCATCCTATTGGCGCGAGGGCGCGGAAATCCTGATCGATCTTCTGCCGGGAAAGAATGCCCTGGAAGCCTTGCGCGCCGCGCGGCACGAGAATGGCAAGCAGTCGCCACACACCTTCCTGGCAAGCCTGTTACCGCGCCGGCTGGCCAAGGCGATTGCCGGTATACCGGATTATGAGGGCGTGCTGGGCGGGCTGCCGGACGCGAAATTGAAAAAACTGGCAGGTCAGATCAACGCTTGGAGGATCCTTCCCGCTGGGACGGAAGGCTATCGCACGGCCGAGGTGACATTGGGCGGCGTGGACACGAATGATCTGGATTCCAAAACCATGCAGGCGCGCGCTGTACCTGGGCTCTACTTCATCGGCGAGGTGGTCGACGTCACCGGCTGGCTGGGCGGCTACAATTTTCAATGGGCCTGGTCCTCCGGCTGGTGTGCGGGACAAGCCGCTTGAAGTCTGGTTAAATGCCGTCATGACCAAGGACGAAATCACGGCATGGGCGCTGGCCAATGGCTGGCAGATGATTGATGGCGCGCCCAGCCTGACCAAGCCGGCCGCGCCGCATCCCGCCATTGTGCGGCTGGTGCTGAAGGCCACGGTGGCCGCGGTGGAGATCAAGAAACCAGCGGGGAAGTGGGAAAAAGTCTCCGGCGAGAGCTATTCCAGGATCGTGGCCGATCCTGAGACCGGCATGCCGGGCGGGCTGGGCTTGGGCACCATTTCCGGCCTAACCCTGCTGATGCAGGACAATAAAGACCGCCAGATGATGGCGCGCATAGGCGGCATGAAGGGCTGAACCCCCGTTTCAGCTATCATTTCGCCAAGATCGGGCTAAAGAGGGGCCGCAAATCCCCACCCTCGAGTTCCGTTTGAGCTTCCCCACCACCCATCCCGCCCTTTCCCGCGCCCTGGCCGAGCGCGACTACACGACACCCACACCGGTGCAGCGCGCGGTGATCGAGCCTGAGGCCGAAGGCCGCGACCTGCTGGTTTCGGCCCAGACGGGATCGGGCAAGACCATCGCCTTCGGTCTGGCGATAGCCGAGACCTTGCTGGAAGGCGCGGCCGCTTTCGGCCCCGCGGGCGATCCCCTGGCGCTGATCATCGCCCCCACCCGCGAACTGGCGCTGCAGGTGCAGCGTGAGCTGAGCTGGCTCTATCACTATGCCGGGGCGCGCATCGTCTCTTGCGTCGGCGGCATGGATCCGGGGCAGGAACGGCGCGAACTGGCGCGCGGCGCGCATATCGTGGTGGGCACGCCGGGGCGCTTGCGCGATCATATCGAACGCCGGGCGCTGAAACTGGGCGGTCTGCGTTGTGCGGTGCTCGACGAGGCCGACGAAATGCTCGACATGGGCTTTCGCGAGGATCTTCAGTTCATCCTGGAAACCACGCCGGCCGATCGCCGCACTCTGCTGTTCTCCGCCACTTTGCCCAAGGCCATCGTCACCCTGGCGGCGCATTACCAGAAAGATGCGCTGCGCATCGCGACGCGGGGTGAAACTTCGGGTCACGCCGATATCGAATATCGCGCCGTCCGTATCGCGGGCAACAAGATCGAACGCGCCGTGGTCAATCTTTTGCGCTTCATCGATCCGCCGGGCGCGCTGGTTTTCTGCAACACCCGCAATGCCGTGCGCCACATGGAAGCGCAATTGACCGAGCGTGGCTTTTCCTGCGTCGCGCTGTCGGGCGAGTTGTCGCAAAGCGAACGCAACCATGCCTTGCAGGCGCTGCGCGACGGCCGCGCCAAGGTCTGCGTCGCCACCGATGTGGCGGCGCGCGGCATCGACCTGCCCAGCCTCAGCCTGGTGATCCATGCCGAGCTGCCCAATGACGCCCAGGTGCTGCAGCATCGCAGCGGCCGCACCGGCCGGGCAGGCAAAAAGGGCGTCAGTGTCTTGCTGGTGCCGCCGTCGCGCCGCCGCCGCGCCGAGGAGATGCTGGGCCGCGCCCGCGTCTCGGCGGTGTGGGGCAATGCCCCTTCGGCCGAGGACATCCGCAAGGTGGATCATGAAAGGCTGCTGCAAAATCCGCTGCTGGTGGAAGCCGGCACGGAAGACGATCTGGCGATGGCCGATGAATTGCTGAAGAGCCACAGCCCGCGCCAGATGGCGGCGGCCTTCGTGAAAATGTATCGCGCCGGACTGCCGGCGCCGGAAGACATTGAAGACGAGCCATTTCAGCAAGGACGCGAGCATAAATCGCGCCACGAAGGCCCGCGCAAGCCGCGTGGCGAACATGCGCCGCGCGAGCAAAGGGCACGGCCGCACCGGACCAGCGAGCGCCAGCATGCGCCGACGCATGAGCGCGGCTCCGCACCTGGCGAGATGGCCAATGGCGTCTGGTTCAGGCTCAATGTCGGGCGCGAGCGCAATGCCGATCCCAAATGGCTGTTGCCGGAAATCTGCCGCCAGGGTGAGGTCACCAAGAAGGATATCGGCGCCATCCGCGTGTTCGAGATGGAAACCCTGTTCCAGATCGATCCGGCGATGGCCCCGAAATTCACCATCCTGGTCAGCGAGCGCAAAAAGGGCGGGGTGCGCATTTCCCCGGCTTTGGACCAGACCGGGCAATCCACGGCCCGTCCCCGCGAAGACAGGCCGCATGAGCGCGTCGCGCAGAGCGATGTGCCGGGCGAGGCCCCGCCGCGCAAGCCCGGCTTCCATGCCAAGAAATTCGCGGGCAACAAAAAGAAATTCGGCGGCAAGAAATTTGGCAAGGGCGGCCATAAGGGCAAGCATCCCAGGCCGCCCCAAGGTTAGAGCCAACCCTAGAACAGCGGCTTGCCGTCAGCCTGTGGCAGCGAGACCTTCATGACTTTCGCCAGGGTGGGCGCGATGTCGCGCATATCCACGTCACCCAGCGATCCATGCTTGATGATGGACGGCCCCGACAGGATCAATGTGGCATGCAATTCCGGATGGGTGGGAAAATAGCCGTGCGTGCCTTTCACATTGACGGGCGACAACGTCGGCGCTGCGGAATCGGTGCCCATCATGTAGCCAGGCTTGAAGTCCACCCAGAAGGAGGCCATGGGCGTGCCGCCTAGTTTGGCGATCTCGCTACTGTCCGCGACATGCCCAATGCCAAACTCCGGCTTTGCCGCAAGCTGGGTGAGCAGCCTTGAGACTTTTGCCTTCAGCGCGGCATCTTTAGGATGGGCCAGCACGATCGCGGCCGAAGCGCTGCCCCAGGGCTCCGCTTGCCAGGAACTGATCTTCTTGTTGGCATCCAGTGTGATCAGTCCGGCCTGAATGAAAGGCGCCGCCAGATTGACCGCATGTTGCACGGGCAGGAAGCCATGATCGGAGACAATGGCGACCACAAGATCCGGCTCAGCCTTGCGCGCATCGATGATCAACCGGCCTACCGCTCCATCCAGGGTTTCGAGCGCGGCCTTCGCTTCCGCTGAACCGGGACCGAAGCCGTGCTCGATATGATCCAGCCCCCGCAGGTGAACCGTGGTGAACTGCGGATGCTTTGCGGCGATGACCGCGGCGGCGAAGCGGGTGCGGCCCACATCCACTTCGACGGTTTCCCCGTCCGCCTGTTCCAGCTTGAGGCCGCTCGCCTTTTCCATCAGCGGCACGATGCCTTGTGTGGACAGGGCGCGCACCAGCTTCTGGTCTTCCGCGGTATTGGCGCGCCAGATCTCCGGCACATTATAGTCGATGGAGCTGGCGCCGACGCTGACCGGCCATGAGAGGCTGGCCACCTTGCCGCCACTATCATGCACCGCGTCCCAAAGCGTACGGACCTTGATGTCCTGGGCATACCAGTACCAGCCGGCCATGTTGTTCTGCAGTGGGTCGAAGGTCGGATTGTTGGGGATGCCGTGCTTGGCCGGCCATACCCCGGTGATCAGGGTGGTGTGGTTGGGATAGGTCACGGTGGGCAGTGCGTTGCGCACGCCGGTCGCGTAGACGCCGTCAGCTGCCAGTTTTTTGAGCACCGGCACATGAATCCCGCGCGTATCGGCGTCCAACACATCGCCGGGACGCAGGCCATCGATGGAAATCATCAGCACCGGCGCTGCCTGCGCGCTCGCGCTCGCGCTCAACAAGGCCGCCACAAGACATGTTACGCGCAAGCTCGCCATCGAAATGTTCCATGTTGCTGAAAACAGCAGCACTAAACGGGACATTCGACAGGCGCATGACAATCGGACGCATATGCGACGTCCGCATTTCATAAAAGCGCAATCCAAATGTTTCCTTTCCGTCTCGCGCGGCTCTTACCTACCCACGGCGCATAATTCGCATTTTCAAATCCGGGGTTTTATGTCCGTGTCTGTTCGCCGCTCGCTCGACTGCGCGCTTTTCGCCACCACAGCCTTGATTGCGCTGGCGCCTGCCGCGTTAGCGCAGAGCCTGGTCCCGTCGGACCAGGGCGGTATCGAAACCGTGATCGTCACCTCCGACCGCGAAAGCACCCATTCCGCGGTGGAGATCAACAATGTACAAGCCCAGAAGATTTTGCCGGGCATTGCGCCGTTGAAGGCCATTCAGTCCCTGCCGGGCGTGCTTTATGCAACCGCCGATCCCTGGGGCAACAACGAGCAGAATGAATCCCTGGTGGTGCACGGCTTCACCACCCAGCAGCTTGGCTACACGATGGACGGGGTGCCGCTGGGCGACCAGCAATATGGCCCCTATAACGGCCTGTCGCCGTCGCGCGCCATCACCAGCGAAAATGTACGCAGCGTGCGCCTGGAATCCGGCGCCGGTTCACTGGGCGTGGCGTCCACCAGCAATCTGGGCGGCGCGATCGAGACCTTCTCCAACGATCCGCATGAGGTGTTCGGTGCGGAAGCGCGCGAGACCGCCGGCAGCTATGACACCAGCCGCACCTTCCTGCGCCTGGACAGTGGCGATATCGGCGATGGCTTCATGGGCTATCTGTCCTATCTGCACCAGAACCAGCGCGCCTGGGATTTCGATGGCTATCAGCGTGGCGACCAGCTCAATCTGAAAGTCGTCCGCGCCAATGATGTCGGCAAATTCACTTTTTATGCGGACTGGAATTCCAAGGTGGAGCCGAACGAGGACTCCATCTCGGTCGGCAATCAGCAGACCGCGGCGGGCGTGGGCTTCATTCCCTACACGCGGCCGTTTCTCTATCCGAACCTGGCCGGCGCCATCGTCAATGTGAACACCAACCTGGCCCAGCCCGGCACGCCCCCGCTTGCCCAGGGCAATAATTTCTCCAACTATCACAGCGCCGCCCAGCGCGAAGATGCGCTGACCTATGCTCAATATGACTGGAACGTGATGCCTGACATCACCTGGTCCAACCAATTCTATTATCATCATGTCACCGGCCGCGGCATCGTGGCGGGCCCGGTCAATAATGCCGGTCTGCCGGGGCTGTTTGCCGTCTATTTCCCGCAGCTGGTTGTTGGTGGTTCGACCACCTCCACCGGCAGCCTGACCAATCTCGTCAATCTGTTCGGTGGTGCCGGCTACGAAGTGCGCACCACGGAATACCGCATCAACCGCTTCGGTGAGCGATCCACTCTCAACTGGAAGCTGGGCGATCACGACATCGAATTCGGTGCCTGGTATGAGCGTAATGCCTCGCGCACCGGCCGGCGCTGGTATCCCTTCGCAGCCGCCAACAACGATCTTTCGCCCTATACGGTGCCGCGCAATCCGCTGTTCACCCAGTATGACGTGTCGCTGCGCACCGACGATCTGCAATTCCATCTGCAGGACCAGTGGCATGTGACGCCTGACTTGACGATCCAGGCCGGGTTCAAGACCAGCCTGCAGACAGCGGGCAATCATGTGATCACCAATCAGCAGAATGCCCCGACCGCCGCCGTGCCGGTGGTTTTCCCCACCGGCACCATCAGCACCAATGGCTGGTTCCTGCCGCAGGTGGGCGCCACCTGGGAAGTGACGGACCATGAGCAGATCTTCGTCAATGCCCAAGAGAATTACCGGCAGACCATTCCCTACGCCGCCGGCAGCAACTTCTACGGTTCATCGCCTTTCAGCCTGGGCACCCAGTCGGCGTTCGATACCTTCAAGACCACCGTGCACCCGGAACGGTCCTGGACCTATGAACTGGGTATACGCAGCCATCACGATCTCGACCTGGGCCCGCTGACCGGCCTCGACGGCCAGATCAACTATTACCATGTCGACTTCCACAATCGGCTGTTCAACGTGGCGCCGTTCAACCTGTTCAACCCGCCGCCCTCGGTGCTGGTCAATGTCGGCAGCGTGACCACCGACGGCGTGGATGTCGCAGCGACCCTGCTGTTTGGCGAGCACTTCCAGTTTTACGACGCGATTTCCTACAACAGCTCGGCCTACAGCTCGAATTACACGCAAGGCGCGACGGCGGGCGGCGTGCCGGTGGTGGTGCCGATCGCGGGCAAGCAGGTGCCGATCACTCCCGATTGGATGAACAAATTCATCGCCAGCACGAACTGGGGGCCGTTCGAGGCGCAGTTGAACGGCGACTATGTCGGTCGCCGCTACGCCACCTATCTCAATGACATTGCGATCCCCGGCCAGCTCCAGCTTGGCCTGGAAGCCAGCTACACGTTTGACAGCCTGGGTGATGTCGGGCTGGGCGAGATCAAGAATTTCCGCATCAGCGGCAATATTCTCAACCTGACCGACAAGAAGGGCGTCGCCGATATCGGCGTTCCGGGTTCTCCGGCCTCGGGCGGCTATACCTACTATCCGCTGCCGCCGCGCATGTTCTTTGTCACCGTCAGCGCCGGGCTCTGATTTTCCCCTCAACTAAAAAGGGCGGCATCCGCGAGGACGCCACTCTTTCTTTTTTGTAGGCACAGCCCCACCTCCCTTCGTGCGAAGCACGGCAAGGGGGAGGTGCCCGTAACATCCCTTGGAATGCGCAGGGCGGAGGGGGTAATTAAATTAGTTGTGTTCGATCCTGTGGACCTTCGCCAGGACCGAGTCCGCCATGAAGATCATCTTCTGGTCTTTTGACACCGCCATATAGTGGCCTTCGCCGACATCGTGCGAGTCGCGCACGTCACCATGCTTGCCGAACCAGCCCTGGACCTTGCCGTCCCAGCCCATCTTCAGCACCATGCCGTGGCGTCCGGTCGACATCCAGAGTTGGCCGGTGGCGTCGACATACAGGCCGCAAGTCAGGTTGCCGACCTCGATCTCGCGCAGACGTGTTTTGAGGTCCTTGTCGAACACCACGATCTTGGTGGACGCACGATCGGTCACCCAGACATCGCCATTGGGCGCCACCGCGACGGAATGAATGACCGGTAACTTGCCATCGGCATGCGCCATGCTGGCGCTGGCCAGGAACTTGCCGTCCTTGTCGAACTTCATCACCCGGGGATCGGAGCCGGGGATGGCCGGCGGATGCACGAACACGCCCTTGGGGTGAGAATTGCGCACCTGGGGAATGTCGTAAGTTGCGCAGAAGGTGCAGTCGGCCGGCGGCGAGGTGCCGCCATGGCTCTGCACCACATAGAAATTGTCGTCCTTGTCCCAGGCGATATCGAGCGGCTGGTTGAACATGCCGTTCCACTTGCTGTCATCCCATACCGCATTCTCGCCGCGCACGCCGAAGCTGCGGATCACATCGCCATTCGGATTGAGCTTGTAGATCACGTTCAGGAAGCTGTCGCTCACCCAGATATTGCCGTGAGGGTCCACGCGCAGGGCGTGAGGGTTCATGGCGATATTGGGATTGAAGACGCGCAGCTGCTTGGTGCCGGTCGGATCGTACTCCACCATCATGATGTTGGGGTTGCGGTTGAACACCAGCAGATTGCCGTTCGGCCTGATCGCGACGGCGGCGACATTGCCGAACTGCTCGCCACTGGCCCCCGTGATCTGGGTGCCGAAGTGATAGGGCAGTTGCGGCGCATCTGGCTGCTTATAGGGTGGCTCAGGCTGTTGCGGCAGGAAGGCCTGGCCCATTGCGGCTGTCGACAACAGCAGCGACACGGCAAGCAGCTTGGCAAAATGTTTCATGATTCAGTTCCCCTTCTTGATTCAGTAACGAGCGATGCCTTTTGCCTTCCACACGTCGCGCATTTCCGGCGATAGCGCGAACTGGATGAAGGCGGCGGCGTTCTTTTTATCCGTAGCGCGGGCTGAGATGCCGGTCGCCATGTCCATATGCATGCCCAGCTCGGCCGGCAGCTCGCCTACCTGATAGGGATTGCCGGTTTCGGTGTTGGCGGGACTGTGCGGGGTGTGGAGAAGGCCAAGGCCCATCGCCCGGGCGTCCCCTTCGCCGCGCTTGAGCGCGGGCTCGGCATCGCCTTTCACCGGCACACCATGGATGCCGGCAAACTCGGGGCGTTTGAGCAGACGGTCGCTCATGCCCGCCTGCATCGAGCCGCTGACCGGATCGGAATAGAACACCGCCGAGGCGATCTTCATCGCGGCGACCAGCTTGGGCACGCTGGTGATGTCGGGGCGGGGCGCGTCGGGTTTCTTGAACAGGCCAATCTCCGCCCGGCCCAGGGGCGTGAAATCGCTGGCGGCGTTCGACAGCACCATGGTGCCCATCAGGTCCATGGGCAGCATCACCACGTCGGCGGCGGGCGTCTGGGTGCGGATGTCGTTCATGATGGTGCCCATCCCGTCCACCTGGATTGTCACCTTGACCCCGGTCTTTTTCTCAAAGGCCGTGGCCACATCGGTCAGACCGGAATTGGAGATCACGCCGGGGCTTATGACGCGGATTTCGGCGGCCTGACCAGCAGTCGGCAGCGCCAAAAGCGCGGCCAGAATCAAGCCCTTCCTACCCATCCGTCCCCCGGCGCTTTCTTGTTGGGGCAAGCAAACGCCGGTTTATGCCGCTTGGCAAGCCGTCAGGGAACGCCGCTGCTTTTGTGGACATATTGCGGGATGTCCGGCGGGCTGCCCAGATCGGCCACCGTGTCTTCCCAGGGGAAAGACAGGGTCGGATCATTGGCAAACCGCTTCATCCGGATGGTCAGCTTGGCGCCGGCCCCGGGCGCCAGCCGCACGGGGAAGCTGGACGCATTCACGTCCATCGTCGCCTTGCCGTCGGAGACTGAGACGATCTGGTGCTCGGCATAGGCACCGCCCTGCACAATCACGCTGCGCGCAGCGCTGGGGCTGATGTTGATGAGCGTGAGGGTCAGGCTGTCGGGGCTCCAGCTATCCACCAGCGCCGCCACATCCTGCGGCAGTCCCGCCCGGCGCCGTGCCGGATCGAAATAGCGCAGGCGGGTGAACAGCAAACTGCCGCCCTGGGCCGGTGAACTTCTGGCCCAGCCGGTGCCGTGCTGCAGGAAAAGCCCGCCCTCGATCAGCTGGGTCAGGGCCTTGATCGAGGCAGGATTAAGGTCCAGCGCCGAATCCGCCAGCCGCATGTCGGCCGAGGTGGAATCCTTGTCCACAAGATCCATCTGGTGGCGGATACGCGCCAAAGCTTCGCGCAGCGCCTTGACCGGATAACCGGCATTCTTGCCCTCCAGATAATTGTACCATTCGGTTTCCTCGCAGCGGGCGCGGTCCGCCGGCTTCATCGAAAGGGCATAGATCTCCAGGAAGTTGAGATTGTAGTTGCCGGGCTTGAAACTGTAGAAGCCTTGCGCGCCATACATGAAGGGCGCGGACTTCTTGCCGTCCATCACCTTGGAAGCGGCGTCGAACTTGTCGGCGGTCTTGCGCCACACATCCAGATATTTGTCGTCGCCCTTGGACAAGAGATAGGCGTTCATGAAGCCGCTGAAGCACCACGGTACGCGATTGCGGTCCTGGGGCTTGCCGGTCATCGGCACGATGGGCGAAAAGCCCCAGCCATAGGCGCTGCCCCACCATTGGCCCTTGGGTCCGCCGATCTTGCCGTCAACGCCGACCTTGGATGGAATGATGCCGCCATTGTCCTTGGCGCGCTGCGCCCAGGCATCGCAATAGCCCAGCACCCAGTCCTTGTACTTGGGCTGGTGGGTCAGCATGTATGCGTTGGTGGCAAGCTGTGTCGAGGCGAGATTGATCGGCTGATCGCCCACCACATCCTCATAGCCGACGAAATGCTGCAGCATCATTTTGTAATCGTCCTCGCCATGACCGAGCGAGGGGAAGCGGTCCTTCACGTCAATGGGATCGCCGGTCCAGTCCAGCGGCGTGGCATCGCGCAGCATCGGCCCGCGGCTGCCATTCATCATGCTCCGGATCAGCTTGAGCTTGGGATCGTAGTTGGGCGCGCCGGGATCCTCGTCCATGTAGAAGCCGGCAAAGCGCTGGACGCGCTCGCGGTAACGGCGGTTGTAAGGCGCGCCCAGCGGCATCAGATTGAAGACCGTCAGGCCTTCACCATTGTGCTGCCAGTCGAACTGGCTGGGGAATTCCTTGTAGTACATGCCGTTCTTGGCGATCGGCACGTCGGTGGTCTTGGCGGCGGTATATTGCTGGACATGGCCTTCATACGCCTTGGTGTACATCTCGCGGATGATCTCGTCCCCGCCGAGGGCGTAGAGATGCGGCCAGTCGTTCACATTCTCGATAGAGTCGTCGGGACCGTCGTCGCCGCCATAGCGCGGCGTGGTCTCCAGCCAGCCATTCGACGGATCGAAATAGCGCCGGAAGAATTTCACGCAGGCCGCGGTGTGGGCATGCAGCAGTTCGCGCTCCAGAAGCGCCCATTCCGGCGGGTCCATCGGCGCCGCGATAGTAAAGGCGGTGTCGGCCGCCTCGGCGTTTCCCGCGGGAAGCGCGAGAATGGCGGCCGAAGCCATCAGGAAGGAACGGCGGGTGGTGTGCATGACTGTCTCCCGGTATTTTTACGTACTTTCTAGTCGCGTCGCGCCAATGCCCGCCAATCCCATTCCTCTATGGATCGATACCCATGGGGCATCACGGCTCCAGTGAGGACAGATAGGCGGCAATATCCAGCCGCATGTCGTCGGTCATGCTTGCCACCTCCGGCTTCATCATGTCTGCGCCGGCGCCGTTACGGGTACCGGACTTGAAGTCATAAAGCTGGCGCATGAGCTCGGAAGGCGAGCGGCCTGCCAGCGCCGGCACTGCGCCATTGCCTTCGTATTTGGGGCCGTGACAGGCCGCGCAGGGGAAGGCGCCTGCCCCGGATTCCACCAGCTTCTTGCCGCGCGCGACCGACCCCTTGGGCACATAGGCGACGAAGCCCGTGCGCGGATCGCGCAGCTCGATGCGATCCAGATTTTCCGGCATCTCGATGATGCGCTTGCCGATCGGCTCACGGCCCCCCTTGGCCGCCGCCACCAGCATATTATGGCTGGAGATCTCGGTCTTGGGGACCGTATCGGTTTCGACCACCCTGATCCATTTGTGGAATTTTAATTTGGAAAAATAATTCGCGGCGATGCGCACCTCGGCGTCGTTGGACGCCTTGGCGATGCCCATCATGGCGTTGATGGATCCCATCTTGTCGGTGGAGGATTTGCGCTTGCCCTCGCGCATGTCCGCCACTTGGCTCACGATATAGTCGGCGGGCTGGCCGGCCAGTGAGGCGTTTTCCGGCCGTCCGTGGCCGTTCGGCAGATGGCAATAGCCGCAGGCAAAGACGTTGGGCTTGCGGCCGTGGAGTACGATCGGGGGCGCGGCCGGATGATCCTGGGGGTACCAGTCCGGGACGTTGAAGCGATCGTTCACGCCCGCCTCGGTGAAGCGCTTCTTGGCGCCGGGCAGGCTCTTGAGGACGGTGTTGTCGGGCTTGGCGGCGGGCCCCGGCGCAGGCTTGGGGACCGGGTAAGCCCAGTAGGGCAGGCTGCCTTGGGCAGCTGCAGCGCCCGCCAGCAATAGGCCCGAAAGACCCAGCAAAATGAAGCTTTTGCGCATCCCTTTTTCCCCGCGGTTCTTGGTTTTATTGGCCCGGAGTGGCGCATGAAAGCGCCGCGAAATCAACGTCCGGAACCAAAGGCTTCGACCAAGGCCACGCCTGCCACGATCAGAATACCGCCTGCCGCTTTCTGAGTGACGTTTCGCGCCGATAATTCCTCCCTTCCGAACCTGGGGAAAAACAAGGTCAGCAGGATGGCGAAGAGAAAGACAAAGAAAGTGGTGGTGGCCGAGACCGCCGAGACCAGCGCCACCGGCGCCAGCAGCGAGGCGTAACGCACCCCCAGGCCGCCGCCCAAATTGATCAGCTCATTGGCGGCGTTGACGCCGATCACCGCGCCCGGATTGCGCCGGAACAGGGTGAGGAATTGCCGCCTGTATTTCGGCATCGCCAGGATGGCGGCGCCGAACAGGCCTTCGCCGACAAAGGTCCAGAAGGTGGTGCTCCAGAATTCGTCATGCACGGCAAAGAATTTGAACACCACGCTGGAGAGCGCCACGGCGAAGGTGGCGGCCAGCATCAGCAGCACCAGGCGCGGCTTGAAGCTGGAAAGATGGAGCCGCTGGTCCAGCGACAAGCCGATCGCCCCGCCAATGATGAGCACGACGCCGACAAGCTGCGGCCAGTGCGGCAGCTCATGCAGGAGAACCAGGCCCAGCAGGAAAGTGAAAAGCGTGTTGGCCTGGAACAAGGGCGCCACCACGCTGGCTTCTTCGCTCTGGATGGCCTGCAGATAGAACAGCATCGCGCCCATATAAAGGATGCCGGAAATCGTCATCACTACGGTTGCCAGAGCCGAAAGCTGCAGCACCTTGGGTTCGAAAGCCCAGATGACGGGTAATGCCAGAACACCGAGAAAGGCGGTGAAGACCATCAGCACGGCGGTGTCGCTGTGCCGGAAATATTTATCGACCAGATATTTGTCGATGTGGGTGGAAATGGCCCAGAGGATCGGACCGGAAAAGGCGAAGAGCAGCCACATGATTTATGACCCCTCCGGCTTCCGCAACTTTGCTTGGCGCCTTTGCCGTCGCAACGACGCCTGCGCGTTGCTTCAGCCACCTCCCCTTCCTACGCGCTGACGCGCGTGAAGGGGAGGCAGGCCTGCGTATGATATCTCTACTTCTTTGGAATCAGGACGTCGGTGACCGGGGTGCGCGGCGCTGTACCGGTGTCGATCACCAGGGTCACCGCCAAATGCACCGGCGGGCTGCCGGGCTGCGGGCGGCAATCATGCGGCGCCTCGCGCGGGATCACGAAGCTTCCGCCGGTAGGGATCTTCATCACCGGCAGGCCCTTCACATAACATTCAAACGTCCCGGTCACGACCTGGGTCATTTCCACCCCAAAATGCATGTGCGGGGAGGTGGTCTCCCCATCCTTTAGATCGCGGGTAGTGATGATGACGGTCTGGTCCTTGCTGCCGTGCGGGACATTATAGGTCTGTGTGTTGGTACCTTGCTGTACGGCCAACTGTCCGCCCGACTGGGCGAAAGCGGCGGTGGACGCCAGCAATACGGCCGCGCCGATCAAAGTCTTCTTCATGAATTTCTCCCCAAAAATCGCGGCGCAGCTTGGCTTTTTGGGGGGCGGCTGGCAAGCGGGCACGAGGCGGCCTCCTCGCGCGTTGATTGAGACAAGAATTATTCTCAAGCAGATTTCGATGCGCCTTATTCGTACGCTTCCGGGCCCTTGGGTCTTCGTTCTGGGGGTGATTCTCCTGTTCGGCGCCGCCCAGCTCACCAGAGTCTGGTCTCCGGCCGTGGCTGCGCCTGCCCAGCATGGCCAGAACCTGGAGAAAGACGGCAGCCAGCAGGCCAGTGACCCTGGCTCAACCTCCGTCGAAAGCGGCAAGAAGAAAGGCGTCACGGCCGGCAATGGCGCCAGCGGCAGCGGCAGGACCGAAGGGATCCTGGTCGCGGAGGTGCTGGCGCTGCTGATCGTCGGCCGGGTGCTGGGCGAGGGCATGCAGCGCATTGGCCAGCCCGCTCTGATGGGCACCTTGCTGGCGGGGATCATCCTGGGCCCCTCCCTGTTCGGCTGGCTGTGGCCGTCCGCCCAGCACTTCATCTTCCCCAAGGACGAGACCCAGAAAGGCATGATCGACGGCCTGTCGCAGATCGGCATCCTGATGCTGCTGCTGCTGACCGGCATGGAGACCGACCTCAAGCTGGTGAAGAAGTCCGGCTGGGCAGCCATCGCCATCGCGCTCTGTGGCATCGCCTTTCCCTTCGCCTGCGGTTTTCTTCTGGGACAGTTCGGTCCGGCGGTTCTGTTCGATGGCGCAAGCGGCCGGCTGGTGCCGTCGCTGTTCTTGGGAACGGCGCTTTCCATTTCCTCCATCAAGATCGTGGCCATGGTGGTGCGGGAAATGAATTTCATGCGCCGCAACCTGGGCCAGGTGATCGTCGCCACCGCCATCATGGAAGACACCTGCGGCTGGGTGATTATCGCCATCACCTTCGGCATCGCCGGCGCCGGCAGCGGCGGCAGCTCGCAAGGCGTGAGCTGGTTGAACCTGGCCGAGACGGTGGGTGGCGTGGCGCTGTTCCTGGTCTTCTGCTTCACAGCCGGGCGCTGGCTGGTCTTTTCCACCATCCGCTGGGTCAACGACAATTTCCGCAGCGACTTTCCGGTGATCACCGCCATCCTGGTGATCATGGGCGTCTTTGCCGGGATCACCCAGCTTCTGGGCGTGCGCACGGTGCTGGGAGCCTTCATGGCAGGCGTGCTGATCGGGGAATCACCCATCCTCACGGGCCATATTCAGGGCCAGTTGCGGGGCATGATCACCGCGTTCTTCATGCCCGTCTTCTTCGGCATGTCGGGCCTGGCCGCGGATCTCACCATCCTCAAGGACTGGAATCTGGCGATGCTGACCGTGCTCCTGGTCGCTATCGCCTCGGTGGGAAAATTCTCTGGCGCCTTTGCCGGCGCGATGATCGGCCGGCTTTCCTGGCGCGAAGGGGTTGCCTTGGGCTGCGCCATGAATGCGCGAGGCTCGACCGAAGTGATCGTGGCCTCGATCGGGCTTTCGATGGGGGCGTTGAGCCAGAATCTCTACACCATGATCGTAACCATGGCGGTGATCACCACCATGGCGATGCCACCCATGCTGCGCGCGGCCCTCAAGACCCTGCCCATGAGCAAGGAAGAAGAAACGCGCATCGCCCGCGAGGCCATGGACCAGAAAGGCTTCCTGCCCGGTTTGGAGCGGCTGCTGCTGGCGGTGGATCAAAGTCCGGTGGGCCGGATGGCGGCGCGGCTCGCCGGCCTGATCGCCGGCGCCCAGGGTATGCCGGTCACCATCCTGAAGCTGAGCAGCGTGCCCGCGGAACTCGGGCAAAAAGACACGCCCAAAGAGAAAAAGTCCGACAGCAAAGAGGATCCGGCGGACAAGGAGGATGAGGATGACAAGCCTGAACATGTCCGGCAGGACCAGGCCAAGGACATGGCGCAGAAGGATATGTCCGGTGCCCAGTCGCGGGTGGAAAGCGGCGAGGAACTGAAGATCGATCCACTGGCGCGGGAAGTGAAGGCCGGCGCAAAGAGAAGTGCGGACAAGGTCAAGGCCGATGACGCCGAGCCTGACCCGGAAAAAGTTCATCTCACGGCGCGGGTGCCGCTGGATGCTCCGGCCGATGTGATCAGGGATGAGGCGCGCAAGGGCTACAACCTGATGTTCATCGGTCTTGAGAACAGCGTGGAGGAAGATGGCGGCTTTGTTCCGGCCGTGACCGAATTGGCCGCCGGATTCGAAGGCCCGCTGGCGGTGTTCGCCAATGAAGCTGATGGCGCGCTGACCGGCCGCAGCCGTCTGCTGGTGCCGGTGAGCGGCTCGCCCCAGTCGCGCCGCGGGGCGGAGACCGCCTTTGCCATTGCGCGCGCCACCGGCGCTCGTGTCCATGTCCTGTTCGTGTCGCAGACCGACGGCAGCAGCCGTACACGCCTCAGGGAAGAGCGTGTGCTCAAGGATATGGCCGAACTTGGCGAACGCTATGACGTGGACGTGACCACCCGCATTTCGCCGCGCTCGGCCGCAGCCGAAGCCATCCTGAAGGAAGGCCGGCGCAACTTTGCCATGATCGTGATGGGCGTCAGCGCCAGAGCGGGCGACGAGCTTTTCTTCGGTAATACGGCGACACAAGTGTTGAAGGGCTGGAAACGGCCAATTCTGCTGCTGGCTTCGTGACCCTCGAAACCGCTACCCGTGGCTTTGCGTTCAACAGCCATGAGACTCGCGGCTATCGCCACTGTCATTTTCGTCGCAGGACTCTCGCCTGGTCTGTTCAGGTCTGAGGGGCCGGTGCAGGACACGCCGCCGCGCGTCCACCGCGCTGCCATGGCCAAGCCTCCGCATCCCGTGCTGGTGCGGGTGGCCGATCTTTTAAGAATCCGCTTCTAGGCTTTCAGCTTTCCAGCCAGTGCAGCGAAAAGAGGCGCTCGGGATCGGTCCAGACCGCGCGCGGCCTGAAGCCGGCGCGCGCCGCCATCTCGCGGAAGGACTCGATCGTGTATTTGTGGCTGTCCTCGGTATGGATGGCTTCGCCGGCCGCGAAATCGAAACGCCGGCCCATCAGGGACACGCTCTGGCGCCTGAGGCTGACCAGATACATCTCGATGCGGTGGGCCGCGGGGCTATAGGGCGCATAATGGGCGAAGGCGTCCAGGTCGAAATCGGCGCCCAGTTCGCGATTGGCCCGCGCCAGCAGATTCTTGTTGAACAGGGCGGTCACGCCGGCCCGGTCATTATAGGCGGCATGCAGACGGGCCGGATCCTTCACCAGGTCCACGCCGATCAGGAGCCCGCCGCCTTCCAGCATGCCGCGCATCCGCCGCAGCAGGCACATGGCGGCATCAGGACGGAAATTGCCGATGGTGGAGCCGGGAAAGAATCCGGCGCGGCGGGATGGGCCAATCAAGGCGGGGATTTCCAGCGGACGGGTGAAGTCGCCGATCAGTGGCCTCAAGGTCAGAGCGGGATAATCGGCGGCAAGATTGACCACCACCTCGCGCAGATATTCGCCGGAAATGTCCAGCGGCGAATAGGCGCGCACATGGCCGGTATCGAGCAGGATGCGCACCTTCTGTGAAGCGCCGGCGCCGAATTCCACGACCTCGATATCCTCGCCCATCAGTTGGCCGATTTCTTTGGCATGGGTTGCCAGCAGCAATGTCTCGGTGCGGGTCTGGTAATATTCCGGCAGGGTGCAGATGCGTTCGAACAGCTGCGAGCCTTCCTGGTCGTAGAAATATTTGCAGGCGATTTCCTTGGGTGCCTTGGCAAGTCCGGCGAAGAGGGAGTCGGCGAAGCTTTCCTCGGGCGGGACGGCCTGTTGGGCGCGGGCAAGCGACATGTCCATCACAGATCCTTTGCCAAACGAATTCCGGAGAATTGCCGTCTGGCCCCGCCCTCATGTAGCGAAGCGATAGGGCAAACAAAAAAAGCAGGCGCGCTCATAGATCCTCTGCGAGACGAATGCCTGAAAACTGCCAGCGCGCCTGCGGCGGGAAGAAATTGCGGTAGCTGGCGCGGATATGGCCGGGTGGGGTGGCGGACGAACCTCCGCGCAACACCACCTGGCCCACCATGAACTTGCCGTTGTATTCGGCGACCTTGCCTTCCAGCGGCTTGAAGCCGGGATAGGGATCATAGGAAGAGCGCGTCCATTCCCAAACGTCGCCATGATCGAACAATGGGGCTGCGACCTCCCACTCAAACTCGGTCGGCAACCGCGCGCCCGCCCAGGCGGCATAGGCGGCGGCTTCATAGAAGCTCACATGCTCGACGGGGGCATGGGGATCGAGCGGTGTCACACCCGAGAGCGTGAAGACGGTGTCGTCGGCGCTGCCATCGTCATCCTTCAGCCAATAGAAGGGCGCGTCCCAACCTTCCTCCTGCACGCGTGCCCAGCCGTCGGACAGCCAGAATTCGGCGCGCCGGTAGCCGCCATCGGCGATGAAGGCGCAGTACTCCCCATTGGTCACCGGCCGCGAGGCGATGCGGAAAGGCCGCAGCAGCACCTGGTGACGCGGCAGCTCATTGTCGAAGCAGAAGCCTGAACCATCATGCCCAACCAAGGAGATGCCACCTGGAACGGAAATGGGGGTGGACAGCTGCTGCTTGCGCGGGGCCGGCTTTGTGCCGGTGTAAGCCGGCAGCAGCGGATTGGAAAAGAAAGCATGCTTGATGTCGGTGAGGATTAGCTCCTGATGCTGCTGTTCATGATGAAGGCCCAGGACGATCAGATCGGCCCCAGCGGGATCCGCGCAGGCTTCCACCATGGCGGCGTCAACATGGGCGCGATAGGCCATCACCGCGTCCAGACTGGGTCGGGTCAACAATCCACGGCGTGGACGCGGATGACGCGGGCCGACCGCCTCGTAATAGGAATTGAAAAGATAGGCATAGCTCGGGTCGAACGGCCTGTAGCCGGGGCGCTGGCTTAAGATCACGGTCTCGAAGAACCAGCTCGTGTGCGCCAGGTGCCACTTTACGGGGCTGGCGTCGGGCATGGATTGGACCTGGGCATCCTCCGCCGACAGCGGCGCGGCCAGATGTTCGGTCTGCGCGCGAATCTTTCGATAGCTTTGTGCCAGGTCGGCCAGAGACTGGACGGCTGCGTGCATGAAAACCCGTTCGACAGGGCTGGTGCCCCGAAATCCCAATAAGAGGGAAACCCCGGTCAATCTTCCGGGTTCCCGAAATGCCCCATCTTCCTTCGGAGGAGGCCAATGCGGAACCCCCTTTGCCCGCTTTGCGTTGAGCGTTGGATCGAAAGCCGGGCGGCGCCAGAATGAACCTTTATCTCAACCGGCGCATGACATTAGAGCCTCGCGAATTTCTTGCCGGTGGTGGAGAGATGGGTGCCGCCATCCGGGCTTTCAACTGGGCCGAGGGCCCCCTGGGGGCCCCTGATGGCTGGCCCCAGACCCTGAAGACCTGCCTGCGCATCATGCTGGCCTCTCGCCAGCCCATGTGGGTGTGGTGGGGCCCCGAGCTGATCAATTTCTACAACGACGCCTATCTGCCGATTATCGGCGGCAAGCATCCCGGCGCCTTGGGCTTGCCGGCGCGGGAGGTCTGGCACGAGATCTGGGGCCAGATCCGCGAGCGCATCGCCGGCGCCATGGCGGGTGAGGCGACCTATTCGGAAGCCGAAATGCTGGTCATGCACCGCAACGGCTATCCGGAAGAGACCTATTACACCTTTTCCTTTTCGCCGGTGCCCGAAGAAGACGGCACGGTGGGGGGCATCGTCTGCGCCAACACCGACGATACCGACCGGGTTATTGGCGCGCGCCGGTTGGCGCTGCTGCGCGAGCTGGCCTCGCGCACCTGGGATGCCGACACGGTGGATGACGTCTATGCCTTGTCGGCCAAGGCGCTGGCCGCCGATCCCCGCGACATGCCTTTTGCCCTGATCTATCGGCTGGAAGACGATGGCGCGAAAGCAACCCTGCGCGGCACGACCGGCATCGCCGCCGGCCATGTGGCCGCGCCCGAGCTGGTCGCTCTCGACGGCTCATCGCCCTGGCCGATCAGCGACGTCATCCGCGGCGGCCCGCGGCGCGCTGTCGGCCGGCTTGCGGAAAAATTCGCAGGCCTGCCCACCGGCCCATGGGCCGATCCGCCGCAGGATGCGCTGCTGCTGCCACTGTCCACCAGCGCCGAAGCCGCGCCGCGTGGCGTCCTGATCCTGGCCGCCAATCCCTATCGCCGGCCCGGCGATGAAAGCTTCGAGAATTTCGCCGCCCTGGTGGCGCGGCAGATCGCATCGGCCATCGTCAGTATCGAGGCTTTTGAAGCCGAGCGCGAACGCGCCAAATCGGCCGACATTCTGGTGCTGGAAATGGAGCATCGCCGCCGGATCGAGCGGCATCAGAATCTGCTGCTGGATGAGCTGAATCACCGGGTCAAGAACACCCTGGCCACGGTGCAGGCCATGGCGATGCAGACCCTGAAGGACGTGGACCTGCCAGCCCGCGATGCCTTCCTGGCGCGGCTCTTCGCTCTGTCGGGCCAGCACGATCTTCTGACCCTCGACAATTGGGAAGGCGCGTCCTTCGAAGGCGTGGTGCGCCGGGCCTTGCGCCCCTGGCGCGAAGACAACCGCGCCCGCTTCCATGTGGCCGGCCCCGCCGTGCATCTTGACCCCAAGAAGGCGCTGGCGTTGGGCATGGCCTTTCACGAGCTTGCCAGCAATGCCGCCCGCTATGGCGCTTTTTCCAACACCACCGGCACGGTGCATGTGAGCTGGACCATCTCGCCCGAGGACGGGCGGTTGAAGCTCGTCTGGGAAGAGCGCGGCGGCCCGCAGGTCGCGCAGCCCGAGCGCCGTGGCTTCGGCCTCCGGCTGATCGAATATGGCCTGGCGCGGGAGATTTCCGGCCAGGTGCATCTGGATTTCAGGCCCGAGGGGCTGATCTGTACTTGGGACATGAAGCTGTGACCGCCGCCAACGCCTTCGCAAGGGACAATAGCCATGGGCACTAAGCCGCGCGTGCTGATCGTGGAAGACGAGATCATCGTGGCCTTGTTCATGGAGGATGTCCTGGCGGAGTTCGGCTACGAGGTCGCCGGGGTGGTCGGCCACCTGGATGAGGCGGCAGCCCGCGAGCCGGACTACGACATGGCGGTGCTCGATGTGCATCTCAATGGCCGCAGCGTGTTCGATTTCGCCGATGCCCTGACGGTCCGGGGGATCCCCTTCGCTTTTGCCACCGGCTATGGGGAGCGGGGCATTCCCGACCGGCACCGGGCCCGGCCGGTGCTGCAAAAGCCGTTCCAGCCTGAGGACTTGCGCCGGGTTCTGGAGCAGATCAGGCCGGCCCAGGCAGCCTGAGGGGATGTAATAAAGTTGCAACCTTGCCGGATTGTTAGCCCCGGCTGTGGCCGGAAAGCCGCACCAAAACCCTTGTTTTCCTTGGACCGGAACCCTCTGGCCTGATATTTTCTTCTTAATCGAGAGGGGCCCCCGAACACGGGGTTCAGTCATGGGAAAGTTCGCGCACGCTGCGGTCATTGCCGCGGGGTTCGCTGCCTTGTCGGCGGCGGCCATCCCGGCGCGCGCCGCTGATCTTAGCCCCAGCCTTCAGTCCTTCGGTACTGCCAAGGCGATCTCCGCCTATGAACTCTCCGCGACCGGCATGGCCGGCGGTGATGTGCAGGCCGGCGTCGCCACCACCCTGACCGGCAGTCCGCTGGGACTGACCGCGCCCTCTTTTGCATCCAGCGCGCTGCTTGGCCCGAACCTGGCGCTGGACGGTGGACAAGGTCTGGACCTGGCCGGCCGCTTCACCGGACAGGCGCAGCCTTTCCTGTCGGCGGTCACCGCGCCCTATCTCAGCCTGGCCAATGGCGGCCGCTATACCGGTGTGACGTTCATGCCGGATGCCGACCTGCGCCTGCGGGCTGGCGTGGCGATTTCCAGCGATCGCCTGGATCGGTTCAAATTCGACGCGGGGGCGCCAACCGGTCCCTTGGCGCTGACCTATGACGCCAGTGAGAGCAAATCGCTGCTGGGCGGCATTTCCTTCGATCCGTCGCGCGCGATGGGCCTGGATATTTCGGCCATCGTCAGTGAGCGTTCGGGCGTGCCATTGGGCTTCGGCAATGCCGCCGGCATCGCACCCAGGGCCAGCACCCAGGCGCTGACCGCGTCCGCGCATATGGACCTCGGACGCGGCTGGGTCACCACCGCATCCTTCAGCGAAGGCATGACGCAGCTCGACCAGCGCCTCACCCCGGCGGCAAGTCTGCATGAACAGTCCTTTGCTCTCGCCATCACCAAGCATGGCCTGTTCGGCGATGATGCGTTGGGCCTGTCCTTCTCACGTCCGGCGCCTTCCCTAGCGGGTAGCCTGGCCGGTCTTTCGGCGTCCAACGATCTGCCGCTGATCGTGGCGCAGGGCACGCCGCTGCGCCCCGGCGTGCGCGCTACGGAAAATGATTTCCAGTTGGGCTATGTGACGAACTTCCTGGACGGCGCGGTGGCGCTGCAGACCAACGCCGCCTACCAGACCAACTTCCAGGGCCAGCCGGGTGCGACATCCGTCTCGCTGCTGAGCCGCGCCAAGATCAAGTTCTGATCTAGGACTTCCGCACTTCCAAAAGCAGGCACTGGTGGGCTAAAACCCGCCCGCTTCCACACGACGTCCAAAGGAACCCCAGCATGGCCGGGCCGCAATTCGTTTATGTGATGAAGGGTCTTTCCAAGACCTATCCGGGCGGCAAGCAGGTGTTGAAGGACATCTGGCTGAGTTTCTACCCCGGCGCCAAGATCGGCATCGTCGGCATCAATGGCGCCGGCAAGTCCACCCTGATGAAGATCATGGCGGGGATGGACAAGGAGTTCACCGGCGAGGCCTGGGCCGCCAATGGCGTACGCATGGGCTATCTCTCCCAGGAACCGCAACTGGATCCCGACAAGGATGTGCGCGGCAATGTGATGGAGGGCGTCGCCGCCAAGCAGGCGCTGATCGATCGCTATAACGAGATCGCCAGCAATTATACCGACGAGACGGCCGACGAGATGGCGAAATTGCAGGACGAGATCGAGGCGCAAGGCCTGTGGGAACTGGATTCCAAGGTGGACCAGGCCATGGACGCGCTGCGCTGCCCCGATGGCGATGCGCGGGTCGAGACCCTGTCGGGCGGCGAACGCCGCCGTGTGGCGCTGTGCAAATTGCTGCTGGACGCGCCCGATATTCTGCTGCTGGACGAGCCCACCAACCATCTGGACGCGGAGTCGGTGGAATGGCTGGAAGCGACGCTGCGCGAATACAAAGGCTGCGTCATCCTGGTCACCCATGACCGCTACTTCCTGGACAATGTCACGAGCTGGATCCTGGAGCTGGACCGCGGCAAGGGCATTCCGCACGAGGGCAATTATTCCTCCTTCCTGGAAATCCAGGAAAAGCGCCTGAAGCAGGAAAGCAACGAGGAAGCGGCGCAGCAGCGGACCATCGCGCGCGAACGCGAATGGATCAAACAGTCACCCAAGGCGCGCCAGGCCAAGTCCAAGGCGCGCATCAATTCCTATGAAGAGCTAGTGAAGAAATCCCAGGAGCAGCGCCAGGGCACGGCCACCATCATGATTCCGGTGGCCGAGCGGCTGGGCGATCTGGTGATCGAGGCGGAAAATCTCAGCAAGGGCTATGGCGACCGGCTTCTCTATGAAGGCGTGAACTTCAAGCTGCCCGCCGGCGGCATTGTCGGCGTGATCGGCGCCAATGGTGCGGGCAAGACCACCCTGTTCCGCATGCTGACGGGCCAGGAAAAGCCCGATGGCGGGACCTTGAAGATCGGCTCGACCGTGCAGCTGGGCTATGTCGACCAATCGCGCGATGCGCTCGACCCCAACAAAACGGTGTGGCAGGAAATTTCCGGCGGCACCGACATCATCGAATTTGGCAAGACCAAGATCAATTCCAGGGCCTATACCGGCGCCTTCGCCTTCAAGGGCGGCGATCAGCAGAAGAAAGTCGGCCAGCTTTCCGGCGGCGAGCGCAACCGCGTGCATCTGGCCAAGATGCTGAAGTCGGGCGCCAATCTTCTGCTGCTCGACGAGCCGACCAACGATCTGGACGTCGACACCTTGCGGGCGCTGGAAACGGCGCTGGAAGAGTTTGCCGGCTGCGCCATGATCATCAGCCATGATCGCTGGTTCCTGGACCGCATCGCCACCCACATGCTGGCCTTTGAAGGCGACAGCCATGTCGAGTGGTTCGAAGGCAACTATCAGGACTATGAGGCCGACAAGAAGCGCCGCCTGGGCGTGGATGCCGACCAGCCGCATCGGATTAAGTACAAAAGATTTGCGAGGGCCTGACGCGGTTTACGGCGCGCAGGATTTTGCGGACTGAGCAGGAGCGCCGAGCGAAGTGTACAAGAAGGACATGAGCGACGGCACGACGAACTCAGGACGCAAAAGACAAGCGCCTACTGCTGCTGCGGCTTGCCGAGATTGGCGGCCAGATCGCTGAGATGCGCGATCAGGGTCCGGACATTGCCGTTATTCTGGCCCAGGAAGGCGACGAACTGGTCGCGCTGTTCCAGCGACAGCCAGATGCCCTGATAGGCCACATCCACCAGCACCGGCTTGCCGGTGTCGGTGCGCACCCGGAAATCCACTTCCGCCGGCGGCTGGCTGGAGCCCGGATCCACCAGGTTGGTCTGGACGATGAAGTCGGTGGGCGAACGCTGGGTCGAGCCGATCACCTTCAAGGTCTGGTCGGTATATTTGGCGAAGTAGGACTGATAGGCCGCGGCCGCGTAATTCTTGAAGGCGTTGACGAAGGCTTCCACATCGTCCGGCGGCGCGCTGCGGCGATACTGGCCCAGGGTGAACAGCGCGATGCGGCGCACATCCACCAGGGTCAGCAGCAGGCCTTCGAACTGGTCGCGGCGCTGCACATTGGAAAGCCGCTTGTCGCGCAGGATCTCCAACCCCTTGTGGATGTTCTCGTCAACGAAGCTTTCCGCGGCCGTGGGCGCGGCGGCGGCGGCCGGACCGGCCAGCACCAGCGGCGCGGCAAACATCGCCAAAAGGGTGCGGCGCTTGAGGGGCGTCGTAAAAGGCATCTGGAATCTTTCCTGGCTGGCGGGATGTTCGCGGTTTGCTATGGCAAGTTCAAGGCATCCGGCTCAGTGAAACTATCTCAAAAATCAGGCAAATCCTGGCGAATCGGCCTTCCATTGCGGATTTGTTCGGCCCGCATCTGACGATATAGGTTTCGCAGCGAGGAATAGTAGTCCACCGAGCTGCGCTGGATCCCCTGAATAGTCTGGTAATTCTGGGCCCGCAAATCCAGCAGCGTGAAATAGATGCGGCCCGCATCCCACCAGATGTGCTGCTTGAAATGAATCTGGTTGGTGGGGTCGATCGCAACATCTATGGCCAGGCCCGCCGCATCGCGCGGATTGCTGGGGCCCAGGAAGGGCAGCATGAGAAAAGGTCCTTCGCCCACGCCCCAGACCGCCAGGGTCTGGCCGAAATCCTCGCCATGGCCGGGAATGCCTATCTTGCTGGCAGGGTCAAGAAAGCCGCCCAAACCCAGTGTCGAATTGATGACAAGGCGCCACACGCTTTTGCCGGCGCGGCTGAGTTCGCCCTGCAGCATGTCGTTCACGAAGATGGTGGGCAGCGACAAATTGCCCAGGAAATTGTGCACGCCGCGGCGCCCCCGCTCCGGCACCACCAGAAAATAAAGGCCCACCGTGGGAATGACGAAATAACGGTCGATCTTGCCGTTGAGCTTCAGGGTTTCGCGGTTGGTCTGCTCCCAGGGGTCGTTGGCCGCCAGGGCGTCGGCCAAAGGGGGCGCCGACGCGCAGCCACCCAGACCGGCAGCCAGCACCAGCCCCGCCAACACCCAAATTCGAAATCTGCTCATCCCCAAAACGCCACTTTTGCGGGGTTTTGCCGGGTTTAGGGGGCGAGGTCCAGCCCCTTGCAGCCGCCGCCGGACTGAGCATATAAAGATATGTTTATATGTGAGACAAAGTCTTGGACAGGCTGGTATCCATGCTTAGGGCAGCGGGCGACCCGACGCGGTTGCGCCTGCTTTTGCTGCTGCGCCAGGCCGAACTGACTGTCAGCGAACTGGTCGAGATCGTCGGCCAGTCCCAGCCGCGCGTCTCCCGCCATCTGAAGTTGTTGGGCGAGGCCGGTTTGGTGGAGCGCTTCAAAGAAGGCAGCTGGGTCTTCTGCCGCGCCGCCGATCGCGGCACGGGCGCGGAATTGGGCGCGGCCATCGCCGCCTTGGCCGATCCCGCCGCACAGGAGACCGACAAGGCGCGTCTCGCGCATGTGCGCGAGGCGCGCGCCAATGCGGCCGCGGCCTATTTCAAAGCCAATGCCGCGGAGTGGGAGCGCATCCGCGCGCTGCATGCGCCCGAGAAAGACGTGGAAGCCGCCATCGCGCGGCATCTGACGGCGCGGCCGATCCAGAATTTTCTGGATGCCGGCACCGGCACCGGCCGGATGCTGGAACTGATCGCCCCGCATGCGGCGCGTGCTGTGGGCATTGATGTCAGCCCGGACATGCTGGGCATCGCGCGCGACCGGCTGCTGCGGGCGGACTTGCAGAACGCCCAGGTGCGGCTTGGCGACACCTATCGTCTGCCATTTCCCAACGGCAACGCGGGGCAGGGCTTCGATGTCGTGCTCTTTCACCAGGTGCTGCATTACCTGGACGATCCAGGCGCCGCGGTGGCGGAAGCAGCCAGGGTCATGGCGCCGGGTGGACGCCTTTTGATCGCCGACTTCGCGTCGCATAAGGAAGAATTCCTGCGCGACGAATATGCCCATCGCCGTCTGGGTTTTTCCGATCGCGAAGTGGAAGGCTGGTTCGCCGCCGCGGGTCTGAGCAATGCGGGCGCCGAGACCATTGCCTCGCGGTCCCAGAGCGAGAAGCTGACCGTCAAGCTGTGGCTGGCGACGGCCAAGGCCAAAGCAAAAAAAGAAGCTGCATGAGTACCTGCCCATGAGTCTGGCCAAACTGATCACCGATCCGAGCCCGCTGCAGGTCTCGTTTGAATTCTCGCCGCCCAAGACGGATGAGGCGGAAGCGTCCCTGTGGACCGCGATCCGGCGGTTGGAGCCGCTGGCGCCGTCTTTTGTTTCGGTCACTTATGGGGCCGGCGGTTCGACGCGCGAACGCACCCATGCCACCGTCAAGCGCATCGTCGAAGAGACCAGCCTGAAGCCGGCCGCGCATCTGACCTGCGTGGCGGCGTCACGCGGCGAGATCGACGATATCGTGCGCGGCTATTGGGATGCCGGCATCCGCCATATCGTGGCCCTGCGCGGCGACATGCCGGGCATGGAAGGGCCGTACCAGCCGCATGCCGATGGCTACAGATCCACGCCGGAACTGATTGCCGGCATCAAAAAAGTCGCGCCTTTCGAGGTCAGCGTTTCTTTTTATCCGGAGCGCCATCCGGATTCGCCCAGCCATGGCCATGACATCGAGCTGCTGAAGGCCAAGATGGATGCTGGCGCTGCCCGCGCGCTGGGACAGTTCTGCTTTGAGAATGACCTGACGGCGCGTTTCCGCGACGACGCGGCCCGTGCCGGCATCATCATTCCGATCGTGCCCGGGGTGATGCCTACCACCAATTTCAACGGCATCTCGCGCATGGCGGCCAAGGCGGGCGCCTCCATTCCGGCCTGGCTGGCAAAAGCCTATGAAGGGCTGGACGACGACGTGGAAACCCGCCGCATCGTCGCGGCTGCCGTGCTCGCCGATCAGGTGCAGCAGCTGCGTGCTCGCGGCTTCGGCCAGTTTCATTTCTATACCCTCAACCAGGCCAACCTGACGTATGCGGCCTGCCGCATTCTCGGCATTCGTCCCAAGGAATTGATTTGATGAGCACCCGTGACGCCCGCATTCAATGGATGAAGCGCGAGGCGCAAAAGCGCCTGCTGCTGCTGGACGGCTCCTGGGGCGTGATGATCCAGGGTTTCAAGCTGGGCGAGGAGGATTTCCGGGGCAGGCGTTTCGGCAATCATCCGTCGGAGCTGAAGGGCAACAACGACCTTCTGACCCTGACCAAGCCGGAGATCATCCAGGATATCGGCCGCCAGTATCTGGAAGCCGGCGTCGATTTCATCGAGACCAACACTTTCAACTCCAACTTCACCAGCCAGGAAGACTATGGCCTGGGCCATCTGGTGGGTGAGCTGAACGAGGCCGGCGCGCGGCTGGCGCGCGAGCTGTGCGATCAATATTCCACCGCCGACCGCCCGCGCCTGGTGGCCGGTGTGCTGGGGCCGGCCAACCGCACTGCCACCATCTCACCGGACGTCAACGATCCCGCCTTCCGCAACATCACCTTCGACCAGTTGCGCGAAACCTATCGCGAGGGCGCGCGCGGCCTGATCAGGGGTGGCGCCGATGTGCTGATGATCGAGACGGTGTTCGATACCTTGAATTGCAAGGCTGCCATCTTCGCCATCGAAGAAGTGTTCGAAGAGATGGGCGTGCGCCTGCCGGTCTGGATTTCCGGCACCATCACCGATCTGTCTGGCCGTACGCTGACGGGACAAACGCCGACTGCCTTCTGGCATTCGGTGCGTCATGCCGATCCCTTCGCTATTGGCCTGAACTGCGCCTTGGGCGCCAAGGAATTGCGCCCCTATATCGCCGAACTGTCAGGCGCCTGCGAAACTCTGGTGTCGGCCCATCCCAATGCCGGCTTGCCCAACGAGTTCGGCGGCTATGACGAAACGCCGGAACAGATGGCCGAAATGATCGGGGAATTCGCCCGCTCCGGCCTGGTCAATATCGTCGGCGGTTGCTGCGGCACCAAGCCGGAACATATCGCCGCCTTCGGCAAGGCGATTTCCGATGTGCCGCCGCGCGCCATTCCGGAAAAGCCCAAATATATGCGCCTGTCGGGGCTGGAGCCGTTCACGCTGACCCCCGATATCAATTTCGTCAATGTCGGCGAGCGCACCAACATCACCGGCAGCGCCAAGTTTCGCAAACTGATCACGGCCGGCGATTATGAAAGCGCGCTCACCGTGGCGCGCGAGCAGGTCGAGAATGGCGCCCAGGTCGTCGACATCAACATGGACGAGGGCATGATCGACGGCGAGGCGGCCATGACCCGCTTCGTCAACCTGATCGCCTCCGAGCCCGACATCTCAAAAGTGCCGCTGATGATCGACAGTTCCAAGTGGAACGTGATCCAGGCCGGCCTGAAATGCTGCCAGGGCAAGGTGATCGTCAACTCGATCTCGCTGAAGGAAGGCGAGGAGCTGTTCCTGAAGCATGCCCAGGAAGTGCGCCGCTTCGGCGCCGCCGTGGTGGTGATGGCGTTCGACGAGGTCGGCCAGGCCGACACCAAGGAACGCAAGATCGAGATCTGCAACCGCGCCTATCGGTTGCTGGTGGAAAAGCTGAACTTCCCGCCGGAAGACATCATCTTCGATCCCAACATCTTCGCCGTCGCCACGGGCCTGGAAGAGCATAACGAATATGGCAAGGCTTTCGTCGAAGCCGCCAAGGTCATCCGCGAGCAGAATCCGCATGCCCACATTTCGGGCGGCGTCTCCAACTTCTCCTTCTCGTTCCGCGGCAACGAGAAGGTGCGCGAGGCGATGCACTCGGTGTTCCTGTTCCACGCCATCAAGGCGGGCATGGACATGGGCATCGTCAATGCCGGCCAGCTCATGGTCTATCAGGATATTCCGACGCGGCTGCGCGAGGGGATCGAGGATGTGCTGTTCAACCGCCGTGGCGATGCCACGGAGCGGCTCCTGGAACTGGCGCAGGAATACAAGGGCGGAGCCGGGCAGGCGAAGGTGGAAGACCTCGCCTGGCGCAGCGAGCCGGTGAACGCGCGCATCGCGCACGCCATGGTGCAGGGCATCGACGCCTATATTGTGGAAGATACCGAAGAAGCGCGTTTGGCCGCCGACAAGCCGTTGCACGTCATCGAAGGTCCGCTGATGGACGGCATGAATGTGGTGGGCGATTTGTTCGGCTCGGGCAAGATGTTCCTGCCGCAGGTCGTCAAGTCCGCCCGCGTCATGAAGAAGGCTGTCGCGCATCTTTTGCCCTTCATGGAAGATGACAAATCATCGGCCAAGGAATCCGCCGGCAAGATCATCATGGCCACGGTGAAGGGCGACGTGCACGACATCGGCAAGAACATCGTCGGCGTGGTGCTGCAGTGTAACGGCTATGAGGTGGTGGATCTGGGCGTGATGGTTCCGCCGCAGAAGATCCTGGACGCGGCCAAGGAGCACAACGCGAACATCATCGGCCTGTCGGGCCTGATCACCCCGTCCCTCGACGAGATGGTATTCGTTGCCAGCGAGATGGAGCGTCAGGGCTTCGCCATTCCCCTGCTGATCGGTGGCGCCACGACCTCGAAGGTGCATACGGCGGTGAAGATCAACCCGGCCTATTCCGCCGGCCAGACGGTTTATGTCACCGACGCCAGCCGTGCCGTGGGCGTGGCGTCCAGCCTGCTGAGCAAGGATTCGGGCGCTAACTATGCCGCCGACATCCGCGCCGATTATGAGAAGATGGCCCAGGCGCATGCCGCCCAGCGCAGTACCGCTAAGCGGTTGACCCTGACGCAGGCGCGGGCCAACCGCGCCCGGCCCGACTTCGGCAAGACGGCGCCGGCGCCTAAATTCTTCGGCGCGCGGGTGTTCGACAATTACGATCTGGAAGAGCTGACCCGTTACATCGACTGGACGCCGTTCTTCCAGACCTGGGAACTGGCCGGGCCATATCCCGCCATCCTGACCGACGACAAGGTCGGCAAGGCGGCGAGCGACCTGTTCAACGACGCCCAGAAGATGCTGAAGAAGGTCGTGGCCGAGAAGTGGCTGACGGCCCGCGCGGTGGTCGGCTTCTGGCCCGCCAACAGCCTTGACGACGATATTCTGGTCTATGGCGCCTCCAAAGAAGAAGATGCGGCGCGGAAATTCCCGATAGCCACCTTGCACACCCTGCGTCAGCAGATGGTGCGCGAGCAGGGCCGTCCGAACCTCGCGCTTTCCGATTTCGTCGCGCCGGAAGGCACGGCCGATTATATCGGCGGCTTTGTCGTGACGGCCGGTATCGGGGAAGAGAAACACTTGCAAGCTTTCCGCGACGCCAAGGACGATTACAGCGCGATCCTGCTGTCGGCGCTGGCCGATCGCCTGGCGGAAGCCTTTGCGGAAGCCATGCATGAGAAGGTGCGCAAGGATTATTGGGGTTACGCCGCGGAAGAGAATTTCAGCAACGACCAGCTGATCAAGGAATCCTATACCGGCATTCGCCCCGCGCCCGGTTATCCGGCGCAGCCGGAGCACTCCGAAAAAGCAACCCTGTTCAAGCTGCTGGATGCCGAGGACAAGATCGGCGTGAAGCTGACGGAAAGCTATGCCATGTGGCCGGGCTCATCCGTGTCGGGCTTCTATTACGCCCATCCCGAAAGCCGCTATTTCGGCGTCGGCAAGATCGAGCGCGACCAGGTGGAAGACTATGCCAAACGCAAGGGCTGGACGGTGGGGGAAGCCGAGCGATGGCTGGCGCCGTTGCTGAACTATAATCCGCGTGCCAAGGATGCGGCCTAGGTGAAGATCTTCCGCGTCCTGGCATTGCTGGCGCTGGCCGCGGGCATCGTGCTCGCGATTGTCTATCACAAAGCCATCCATCCGGTGGCGATCCGTGATGCCATCGCCGCCAATCCTTTGGCGCCTGCCATCTTCATCGTGCTGCAGGTCGCGGCCAGCCTGCTGTTCGTACCGCGAACCGTGCTGGGGATCGCGGCCGGGCTGATATTCGGTTTCGTCTGGGGCAGCGTCTGGGCGACCGCCGGCGCGGTGGCAGGCGCGGCGGCTGGTTTTGCGCTGGTGCGCTGGTTCGGCGTCACCGGTGTGCTGGATGAATCGCCGGGGGTCGGCGCGATGGTGAAGAGGGCCGAACGGGGCGGCTGGCGCGCCGTGACCATTCTTCGCCTGACGCCGGTGCCGCACAGCGTCGCCAACACGCTGCTGGCGATGACCAATCTTTCCTGGCGCGATTATCTGCTGGGATCGGTTATCGGCATGTTGCCGATGACCTTGGTGCAGGTGGATATCGGCGCGTCCGGCAGCGCGATCCTGAATGGGCGGCAATGGATGCTGGCCTGCCTGATGCTGGCGCTGGGCCTTGCCGCGAGTTTTCTGCTGAAGCATGTCTCGCGGGGTTCGCAATCGGGACCTGGCGCGGTAGATTGAGTTCATGTCGATCTGGGGCAAAGTCAGTGGAGCTGCGACGGGGCTGTTTGTCGCCGGCCCCGTGGGCGCCTTGGTGGGCGCGGTCGCCGGCCATTTCTTCCTGGACCGCGACAGCGACCCCGGCGTCACTTTCACCATCGCCATCATCGCGCTTGCCGGCAAGATGGCCAAGGCCGATGGCGTGGTTTCGGAGGAGGAATTCGACGTCTTTCGCCGCGTCTTCGTTATGCCGCCGGAAGAGGAACCTAATGTCCGGCGCATCTTCAATCTGGCGCGGCAGGACATGGCGGGCTTCGAGCATTATGCCGGCCAGATCGCCAGCCTGTTCCGCGGCAATCCCGCCGTGCTGGAAGACGTGCTGGACGGATTGTTCGAGATCGCCAAGGCGGATGGCGTGCTGCATCCCTGCGAGGCGCGGTTCCTGGAAAAGGTCGCGGAGATTTTCGGCTTTGCTCCCAACGAATTTCGCCGCATCCGCGCCAGCCATTTCGCGCCGGAACTGACGGACCCTTATGTCATTCTGGGTCTGTCCTATTCGGCGGACGATAACGAGCTGCGCCAGACCTACCGCCGTCTGGTGCGCGAAAACCATCCGGACAGTCTGATCGCGCGCGGCGTGCCGGCCGAATTCATCAAGCTGGCCACCGACAAGCTGGCGGCCATCAACAACGCCTATGAGAAGATCCGCGCTGAGCGGGGGCTGACATGAGGACTTGGCCGTGATCGAGCGGCCATCGCCCAATCATGACGACCGCGGCGGCGCGGCCGTGGACATGCTGGTGTTCCATTACACCGGCATGCAGACAGCGGAGGCGGCACTTGATCGCCTGTGCGATCCCGCCGCCAAGGTCTCGGCCCATTACACGGTGGATGAGAACGGCACGGTTTATGCGCATGTGCCGGAGGCGCGCCGCGCCTGGCATGCCGGCGTTTCCCACTGGGCCGGCGTCAGCAACGTCAACGCCCGCTCGATCGGCATTGAGCTGGTCAATCCGGGTCACGAATTCGGTTATCGCGCTTTTTCGGAAGCGCAGATCGCGGCACTGATCGCCCTCTGTCAGGGCATTCTGTCGCGTCATTCCATTCCGGCCGCACGCTTGCTGGGCCACAGCGATGTGGCGCCGGCACGAAAGGAAGATCCGGGCGAACTGTTTCCGTGGGCCCGGCTGGCGAAGGAAGGGATCGGCCTGTGGCCAGACTGGATCGAAAGCGGTCTCGGCCCGCAGGTCCTGACCCGCTTTGGCTATGATCCGGAGGCGCCGCAGGATAAGACTATCACCGCTTTCCAGCGCCATTTCCGGCCTCAAAAGCTGGATGGCCAATGGGATGGCGAATGCGCCGGCTTATTGGCTTGGCTGTTAAGGACCGCCGGCGTATAACCCGCGCCGTCAGATGGCCGGGTGACCGCGGGTCTCGCAAGAGGTTCGAGGAAAGTCCGGGCTCCACGGAAAGTCGGTGCCGGATAACGTCCGGCGGGGGCGACCCCAGGGATAGCGCCACAGAAATGACACCGCCTAAGACCCTAAAGGTCCGGCAAGGTTGAAATGGTGCG
>Ga0268266_10000383_pt1 | contig 67390 bp, 47 predicted proteins | sample KBSS13metaG_FD_190356 | JGI IMG/M metagenome (GOLD analysis project Ga0268266, IMG submission 190356) | Switchgrass rhizosphere microbial communities from Kellogg Biological Station, Michigan, USA - KBS S1-3 metaG (SPAdes) (version 2) | ecosystem: Host-associated > Plants > Roots > Rhizosphere...
CGGAAATGGAACCATCAACTGATATTGCGATACGGTTGGGCCGGCGAGGGGACTGGTCGGATCACAAATGAAGTGTGTGTTATCGCAAGGCACGCCAACGTGCCCAGGAGCTGCTGGGTTGTAAAAGAACGGATTTGCGACCTGATCGTTTAGCGCGCCGATTTCATCCGGCGACAGACCGGTGAGCGCGCTTTGCGGCAGGTAATTCAGATTTCGGAAGCCGCCAAGGTAGAGGTGCGTGCCTTTCTTGCCGACGTAGGCGGCGTCGAACAGCACCTTGCCCGGCAGTTCTTTCTGGAACCCAAAGCTCCAGGACTGCTCGTAGGGAATATTGCGGCTGATTTTCTTGATCGGGCCGACTGCGTCGAAACCGATGTCGTTGAACGCGCCGAGAGAGTTACCCGGCGGAGGCGCGACGCCGCAGCTGGTTGAATCCGTGAAGGAACACGACGTGTTCTTCAGGGTGTTGTAGGGAGTCGCGTGGTCGATGTTGAGAGTCGTGAGCCAGGGCGGCTGGATATTGAATCCCTGGTAGCCCCATGGTCCGGTTCCGGCGGCGCCGCTGCGCGGCGTGGAGAAGTAGATTCCATACCCCCCGCGAATCACGAAAGCGCGGGGCAATTGATACGCAAAACCGAAGCGCGGCTGGATGGCTTTGTAGAAAGTATCGTAGTTGTAGCGCTGGTCTGAACTGGCGAACTCTTCGACGCCGTGAAGGGTGTCGAAGGTTCCAGGCACGGAAAGCGGCGAAACCACGTTGGGATCCAGCCAGTTCATGCGGTTGTAGCGCTCCGTACGAGGTAGCGAGAGCTCGTAGCGAAGGCCCAAGTTCAAGGTGAGCTTTGGAGTCACCTTGTAGTTGTCTTGGGCAAAAACTGCATACCGGAAGCTCTGAGTGCTCACAAAGTTATTGAAACCTTGCTGACACGGGGTGCATCCGCCGCCGCTGTTTTGCGGATTGCCCACGCCCGTCAGAAAACTGGCGATGGCATCTCCACCGGCGCCGTCGTCTGTCACGCTCGAAATTTGCGACGTCGAGTGCCGGTCGAACGCAAAGTCTCCTGACGGCCAGCCAGGCTGGACGAAGTTGATTCGATGCAGCCGTCCTTCCGCGCCGAATTTCAAATCATGCTTGCCGCGCAGCCAGCTGACGGAGCCGCCAAAGTGGTGCGAATCCTGGCCCTCACGCAAAATCGCGAATGGCTGTGAGCCAATGGACGTATTGTAGCCGTTACCGAATTCGATAAACGGAAGCGTCTTGAAACCGGTATCGAGATAAGCGGGGAAGCCGGTGCTGGCATACAGGCTGTCGAAGTCGGAGAATTCCCCGCCGACGCCGTGAGAGAAGTCAAAACCACGAACCCAGCCATACGTAAGAGTAGCGACAACCCTTGGACTGAAGGTGTGTGTGTAGTTGACTGCCAGGACGTGACGCGTCGGATCGTTTGGCCCGCCGGTGCAGGGGTCGGCAAAATTCTTGAAGCAGTTAAAACTCGTGGAATGATCGTTTTCCTGCGAGTATTTGACGCTTAAGAGGTTTTGCTCATTGAAACGATGATCGATTTTGATATCGAACTTGTTGCTTGAGTTCCTGGAGGTGCCAGTCGTAGAAAAATTGTTGTTTTGGAGATCGTCGAAACTTTCCGCCGCCCGAGTCGCATGCGGAAACAGCAACAACATGTTTGCGGCGACTGGATCGATCAGGTTTCCAGCGACTCCGGGCGTGGGCTGGAACTGTGTTCCATTTAAGTTTGAATTCCCCGGGCTTACATATGCTGACAAGTCGTTGAATGGAATGAAGTTTGAGCGCACGGCACCGGGCTCGACGCTTCCGTCGCCAGCGGGATTCGAATTGAAGACACCGGTATAAGGATCCCAGATCTGTCCGGCGGGATCCGAGCACCGCCCTGATGCATCGAAAGAAGCGCCTTTTAACGTACAGATTTCGCTGAAATTCCCCAGAGCCGTCTGTCCTGCCGGGCAGGGGCCGGTGCCCCTCATGCATTCCGTAGGTACTCCGAATGTTCCCGATGAAAAGCCGCTTTGCCGCAGGCCCTCGTAGTCGACAAAGAAGAAAGTCTTGTCTTTCTTGATCGGTCCGCCAAATGTACCACCAAAGTTATTTCTCTTCAGCGCTGGCAGCGGATCACCGAATTTGTTGGCAAACCATTCGTTAGCATCCATCACGGAGTTGCGGAAAAATTCATACGCGCTGCCATGGTACTGATTCGTGCCCGAACGGCTGACGACGTTGACGACAGTGCCGCCGGCAAAGCCGAATTCCGCGGTGAAGTTTGACTGCTGGACTTTGAACTCTTCCACTGAATCCACTGACGGAACGTAAGGAACATTTTGGATACCACTGTTCTGTTCAAAGTTCGTCGCGCTCGCTCCGTCAATCAGCACGTCAGCCGTAGAGTTACGACCGCCGTTCGAATAAAAGTTGATGCCGCCGTTGGAGTTTTTGGCATAACCGAGGTTGGATTCCGTAATGCCAGGTGCCAGAAACGCCAAGTTGGTGAAGTCGCGGTCCACCAGAGGCAGATCGTTCACGAATTTTCTGTTTACAACTTGTCCCGTCACCGCATCTTCCGTCTGCAGATGGACGGAACTTGCCGTCACTTCGACCGTTTCCGAAGCCTGGCCGATTTTAAGCGTGAAGTTGATCGAAACGTTCTGGTTGACGTCCAGCTTGATGGTGTCTTTCCGCTGTGACTGAAAGTTCGTCGCTTCCGCGGTCAGGTTGTAGGTTCCTGGCGGAATTTGCCTGAAAAGAAACCGCCCTTCCGAATCCGCGGACGCGGTGAACGTGAAACCCTTGTCGGCGTCTATCAACGTCAACTTGGCCGATGGAATCGCAGCCGCTGAAGGATCGGTTACCGTCCCAGAGATCGATCCCGTATACAGCTGAGCATTCAGAACCGGGACGCAGACGGTGAGCAGAAGAACGAAAAGTAGTGCTCTATGTATCACTCGGTCGCGACGAAGAACTACACTGCCGCGAAACTTACGAGCAAACACACACCCAGCCATTCTCACTTCTTGACGCATGGTCATGCCACACCCTCCGTTTAGCGCGTGGCGGCGTCGAGTCCCCTACTCTTGCTAGTCGAAAAGAAAAAAGAAACGATCGAGAAGCGTCCGCCCCGCTCCATGAAGCATGTGTGCTTCTTCGCTGATCTCGTCGCTGCTGTCAACAGGAATAGTGGCTCTGGAATCTTCGGTGCGCGTTTTGACTCGGGAAGGAAAGGGGATCTGATGTTTTGCCTGGTTTAAATCGATTTATGATTCGAATTGTTGCTACTGTAGAAGCACCCGAATTCCTGAACAATTGCGCGGCTCCCAGAGACGACAAGGGTTTTGGAATCCGTAAGTTACGCCTGGGTGAAACTCGGGAGACTTATTCGAAGGAGTCTAGCGAGCAAATGCTCTCTGCCTAGCAGGGAAGCCAACACCTTGCCAACAACTCTTCGTTCATGGGCGGCCGGAAACGGGAACGGAAAATTCATGAATTCTCACAGGGTGAGAATCGCTCAGGTGAGCCTTCCGCCTTGCCAGCATACTCGTGTCACGGTTTTGTTATCTCCTCCGCTACTTTTTGATACCGGCCCCGCTTCAATCCGCTCAGCCTTTGCAGTGTTCCGCTTGGCCAGCGAATCTCTACTTGGACGTTGCCCGACGCCGGCAAGGGTCCGAGTCCCACCAGCACGCGCTTGTCGTGCGAGGAAAGATAACTCGAGCCGCCTGTCACCCACCGGACCAGTTTCATGCCGCCAGCTTCTACGGTGATCCTGGAGCCAATGGCGTCGCGGTTGCTCTTGGTGCCGTGCAGCTCAAGACCGATCCACGCATTCCCTTGCTTCAGGTCATTTCGCAATAGCACTGGCGGCCCACCCAGGCACGTAAAGACCGCGTCCATTCGACCGTCGTTATTCCAATCACCGATTGCGAGACCGCGTCCACTGTAGCTCTTAAGGAATGCCTCGCCGGCAGATTCGCGAAAATTGTCATACGAACCTTTACCTCTATTTTTCAACAACAGCGGCGGTTCTTTGTACCTTACGTCGACGCGGGTTGTCTCGATGGCCTCGTTGATATGACCATTCACGATCAGCAAGTCGAGGTTCCCGTCGTTGTCGAAGTCGATGTAGCGCACTCCCCAGCCCACAAACTTCTTCGAGTGTCGTGCCAATCCAGACTCCAGTGTCTGATCCTCGTACGACGCGGACTGAGTTCCTACCAGCAAAGAGTGGTATTGGTCGTTGAAATTGGTAACGACGAAATCAGGCCGACCATCTGCATTTACATCGCCGACGTCGACACCCATACCAGCCTTGGCGACTCCTGCCGAGTCGTAGGCGACTTCTGCGTCCGCAGCGACGTCCCGGAATGTGCCATCTTTTTGGTTGATCAACAGAAGATTTGGCGAAGCGTCGCGCGCCACAAACAAATCCGTAAATCCGTCGTCATTCACATCGACGGCCACCACGCCGAGGGCGCGGCCAATCAGTTTGGCGACTCCCGAACGCAGGCTGACATCCGTAAAATGTCCGCCTCCATCGTTGTGAAAGAGCGTCAGCGGCATTCCTGTGTAGGACGTCTGCGCGCAATACGCCGGCTGGGCGTTGATTTCGCATTTCTTCTCGTCCGCAAAAGAGAATTGTGCGTAGTTCGTCACGATGAGGTCGAGTAGGCCGTCCCGGTCGAAGTCAAACCATGCTGCACTCGCCGCCCAGTGGTCCGCGTTCTTTACTCCAGCTGGGCTGGTCACATCCGAAAAAGTTCCGTCGCCGTTGTTGTGGAACAATGCGCTGGATGGGAAACCAGTCACATACAGATCGGGGAATCCGTCATTATCAAAGTCCGCCACCGCAGCGCCCATACCGTAAAAGGGAATTCGATCGACGCCGGCTTTCGCAGCGACATCCTCGAAGCTTCCGTTCCCGAGATTGCGGTACAATGCATTTCGAACGGGCGAGCTGCTCCGTCCGCGAGGAGTTTCCCCTCCATTCACAAAAAAGATATCCAGCAAGCCATCACCGTCGAAATCGAGAAACGCCACACCTCCGCCCATGGTTTCGATTAGGAAGCGGTCCGAGGACTCACCAGGAAATTGCCTCCAAGAGATTCCCGACGTCACCGTCACATCCGTGAAGACTTGATCGTTCTGGGGTGGCCGGTGTGCCTCATTCAAATCCTGAACGCGTCCGGCGCCAATCGTCGTAAGCAGCGCTGCAAAGCAAACGGCGTGTAGAACTCGCAACGGAGCCCTGAACCGCCTCTCTGAGGATGGCTTATTCACTCGAGGCCGCGTCAGAGGTTGGCTTAGACAGCTCATCCGCGCCCTCTTGTTTCAACTTTTCGTATAGTGAGGTTTCTCGAACGGCCTCTTCCAGTCGTCCGGCCCGGCGGTAGCCGCGCGCCAGGGCAAAATGAGCGCGCGCACTGTCCGGTGACAGTTTCACGGCGTTTTCCAAATGCATTACCGCGACGGCAGTTTTTCCTTGCCGGAGAACCAGCTCACCAAGCAGCGACTGGGCTTCGGCCATCATCGGATCATGTTTTGCCGCTGCCTTCAGTAGTGGCTCCGCCTGCGACTGAGAACTCGCGTTCCAGTCATTTTCCTTCAACAGGATTCCGGCGAGCTCGACTTCGAACGGGGCTTTTTGCGGGAAATGCTGGATCGCGTCCTGCAATGTCGTTTTCGCTTGGTCGCCCAACCCCGCGGCGGCCTGCGCCTTCGCAAGGCCGCGAACGACTTCCGCGTCATCCCGGTCCAGTTCCACGGCGCGAGAATAGGTCTTCGCCGCGTCAATGAAACGTTCCGTGGCAAATTCAACCGATCCCGCCAGCGCCAGGGCATGAGCGGAAGTGGGGAACGCCGCCGCGGTTCGTTTTGCGAGTTCCAGAGCCGCGCTGAATTTCCTTTGCTCCAGCAGCAACGCTCCCAGATCTAAATAGTTTTTCTCCTCGGTGGGCCTGTACTCTATCGCCTGACGAAACGTGGCGATCGCTTCATCGTCCCGCTTCCTCTTGTGGTAGCTCCAGCCCAGCAATCGGAGGATTTCGTCATTCCTCGTCCCGGTGCTGATCAGCTTCTGAAGAATTTTGTCGCACTCATCGTATTGCTTGGCATGAAATTTTACTGCGGCCAAGCGATACAGTGCGATGCCGTGATCTGGCGAATCCGCGGGAACGGCGTTCAGTAATTTTTCGGCTGTTGCGAAGTCCCGCATGTCGTCGGCTACTTTCGCCCCCAGTAGCACTCCTGGAGGGCCAAAAGGGCCATTTCCGAGATCAGCGAGAACTGCGGCCCCCTTGTTGCGATCTCCGGTGCGATAGTAGGAACGTGCCAGCGCCAACGTGGCCTCCGGTTGTTCGCGGGCCAAGCCCGGGAAGGAAGCGAGCATTGCGACAGTCGTCGCGTAGTCGCCGATAGCTTCCGAAACCAATCCGAGCATTATCCTGGCTTGTGGGTCCGCAGGCTCACTCTTTAGCACAATCTTCAAATTTTGTCCGGCTTCCACGTAACGGTGGAGTTGGTAAAAATTGGCAGCCAGGTGTTTGCGGGAACGCAAATCGACAGGGTTAAGCTTCAACGCCCGCTCAAACAAAAGTGAGGATTCCTCGAATTTCTTTTCGATGGCAAGAACCGTTGCCAAGCTTGACAAAATTTCCGCATCGTCCGGCCTCAGCCGTAGGGCCAATCGAAGTTCGCTTTCCGAAGCTGGTAGATCTCCGGCTTGCGCCAGTTCAAGCCCGCGGTTCAGGTGTGCATCGGCTTCTCGGCTCTCTTTTTGCCACGAACTAATGCGAGACGGATTCGCGCCCGCGGTTTGGCCAAGCACGCAGAGACACAAATAAAGGCCAACAAGAGCAGGAATTTTCGCGTTTCCTGGAACCAGCAAACTCATCATGAGATGCTCGCGGCTGCCTTCGCCTCGGTCCTTGGATCAGTGAAACGGTCGGCGCACCGTTACTGGATTGTTTCGCCCAGCGCCATTTTTTGCGAAGCCCGCGTCTCCTCGGACGGCGCGCAGCTTCCCCAGTCCGCGTCGGGGCCGACTGGCCCGCGATAGCCAAGCTCTCGGGAAATTCGGATCCCCGCTTCTTGCACTACAGGCGCAAGCTCTCTCATCCGTGCCATTGGCATTCGTTTGGCGGGTCCGCTCACGCTCAGACTCGCATTGACGTTTCCGGAATGATCCCAGATCGGCGCCGCAACGCAGCGAATGTGCGGCTCATTCTCCTCTAGATCAAATGAATAGCCGCATCTGCGCACCCGTTCGACCTGTTTCTGCAATTCCTCGGTTGTGCTGATGGTGTGCGAAGTACGGGACCGCGGTTCGATCTGACGCAGCACCTGCCCTAGGTCGTCCGGTGGCAGGTATGCCAAAAGAACTTTTCCCACTGCCGTACAGTACAGCGGCACGGAGATTCCGATACGCGATATGGTGTTAGGAAGCTGTGGCGACTCCAGTTTCTCCACATACACGGCGCGCGCGCCCTGCCTGACCAATAAATGAATAGTTTCGCGAGTGTGCTCATTGAGCGCTTTCAGGTACGGCAGGCTCAATCGCCGGATATCCAGGTGCGACAGCGCGAACTGTCCCTTAGAAAAACAAGCAACATCGAGGAAATACTTGCCGCCGTCGCTGCACGTCAGAAACCCAGCGCTTTCCAAATTGGCGAGAAAGCGGTACACCGTACTGGTTGGCAATCCGGAAAGCTTCGCCACTTCCGTCGGCATCAAGCCATTCGAAGTCCGGCCGAACAACCGCAGGACCTGCAGGCAGCGCTGCACCGAGCTGATCGAATAGGAGCGCCTCGCCGAGAGCTTCATACTGGGTCCCCCGAATCGAACTCCCAATCGAAAACAAGACCGCGCCGATTATCTGACGAAGAGGCAGCGCGAGCAAGCATTCCTGTCCACCATGCGACGAAGAAACGGGAGAAGCCTGGACAACGCATATTCGCTGAACGCGTAAACAGCTCTTCCCAACTAGCGATGGTAGCCCAACTGTAGCCCAAATCCGGTACTGCTACTGGGTGAACCGGTAGCGGGCGCAGGGGGCGGATCAGCGAGACCCAAGATATGGTTTTGTGTTCGGTTCCTTCGCCCGATCGGAAGCAATCAAAACAAAGGTTTGTGACCTGACTCCCAATTGGGCTTCAATTGGAGCTCAGCTGAATCGAGCAACGTCATCGTTCGTCGAGGCTTAGGAATTTAAACTGAGAGTTCGACTCCTACAAGCTTCCGCCTAACTCTTTGTTTAGGTCGCGCGAAGAAATGCGAAGTTCAGGCTTCAAGCCACACTTGGACTGATGATTTCGAAGGAGAAGGGAATTGTCGGAATCTTGAGTACGTTGCGGCCCCCGCAACCAAATTTTGACTGACTTAAAACGGCTCGGAGGATGCTCCCTCTGAGCCGTTGTTTTTTTTTCGCCAGCGATTCGAGATGACACGGATGCCCTTCCTGTCAGGCAAAGGGGTTGGAGATCGTGACGCTTCCAATCTGCTGTCCATCCTGAAAGTCGTCACTGTAAAGAACGCCACATTGACTCTCGATTGCAGAAGCGACGATCAGCGAATCGTACCAAGGCACAATTCGAATCACAAATTCGAGGTGTTTTTGAACTTTGCACGGCCAACCAATTCAAAAACTGAAGGCCGGAGCCAGGATCCGGCCTTTCTTCTTTGCAAGGGTTCCTTGGTGCGTGGGTCGAGGCGAAGGCAGTGCTTCGGTCCTGTGATCCATCGACAGATAGTCACTCGAACCACACGCGCTGGCGCAGAACTACTTGCAGGAGTCGCTGACCATTTCCACCTTGCTGACGTTGAGGTGGCCGTGTTCCTTGGCGTCGGCGTCGACTGTGGATTTGGCCTTTTCCTTAGCGCCGTGCATATCGGGATGCCAGACTTCGCCTGTAACGGTTACGGTGTGACCGACGTGAGGCGAGAGCTTCACCGTCTTGCTCTTCACTTCCCAAGTGCTTCCGTCGCTTGAGGTGACCTTGAATTCATTGGCGCTGTCGCCTTTGGACAAGCAGCCAGTGATGTTGCGAACCTCCGCGCTTTTGTCCTGCTTGGTCGTGTCCTGCGCCATAAGCAAAGGCGAGGCCGCGAAACAAGACACCGCTAGAAGATTCAGTGCCCATTTTGATTTCATGCTTCTCTCCTTAGCGAGAGCCGCACCAACACGACCGCTGAAAGGCTCGCGCTTTAGGCCAGTATTGGCACCGCGAGCGGAAGCAAACCATCGGGTGAAATACTAAATACAGCTATGTATGTAGGGACGCGAAGATTCCAAACGTGGTCATAACTAGAGACAAAGGGCCTGCCCTCTAAAGAGGGCGGCTACAGGGAGGAGCACCAGCAAGACAGCAGCAGGCTAGTCGAGGGAGGTTAGGGATTTGACGTGGAGTTCGAGAGCCTGATTGTACTGGCGCTCGATCTGGAGCTCAGTTTGGAGTTTCTTGATAAGGAGCTCGAGACGTGAGATTTCGGTCTTGAGTTTTTGGATGTCGCCGGCGGCGGCCATTGGGCGAGCAGGCGGTTGTGGCTGTGGCGTGAAGCTTTGTGCTGCCGGAACGGCCGGCTGGAAAGTTGGCGAAGCTGCCGGTGTCTGTGGCTGAAAAGCGTTGGCTAGCGCAGTTGGCCAAGCCGATTCGCGGGATGGTTCGGAGCCCGGAATTGGCGGCATGGCAGGCACTGGAGGTTTCAGAGGCTGAGGCGCAAAAAGACTGCTGAGTGGTGAAGGTGCTGGAACGCGCGGAGCCGGCGCTGGGGGAGCAATGGGTTGTGCAGCGGCTTTTGGCTCAAGGAAGCTCTTTACACGCGCGATAAGGTCGACGGGCTGGAACGGCTTGCGAATGAGTTCATCGGCGCCGACAGACACGGCTTTGTCGGCGACGTTTTTGTTGACCACTCCAGACATCAAGATGACGGGAGTGCGGCTGAAGCGCTCATGCTGCTTGATCTGGCTGCAAACGGAATAGCCGTCCTGATCGGGCATGATGACGTCGGTGATGACTGCGTCGGGCGGATTCTGATCGAACTGAGCGATGGCGGACGCGGCGTCGCCCGCAGTGATGACAGTGATGTTTTCGCGGCGAAAGGCAATCTTAACGACTTCGCGCATAGTAGCGCTGTCGTCAATGAAATATACAGTGGGCGTGCGTTTGGCTGAGGCGTTGCTTTCAGCGATGGGCGGAAAAGAGATGGTTTCGCTCATGTGATGTCCTCGATGTCATTTCCGGCATAAAGAACGATGGAATAGTTGGCAAACGATGGCTCAGCGGGAGAGCTGGAATTGGTATTCGCGTCGTCAAGGGCGCCTGATGCAGGCAGCGATGCGGTGGCTAGCTCAGCAGGTGGCTCGTTCGGCGCGGGGGTTTCAAATACGTAGCTCGATTCCGCGAGACCTGCCTGCAAGAAGCTCGAACTCTCGGGTTCGGCGGGCGACGGTGCCGATTCAACGGCTTCTGATGTATCTGGCTCGACAGAATCGGTCGATTGAGCGTTGGCAGCAAAATCGTCGATTGCAGCGGCGATTATGACGCTCTCCTGCGAGTCATTGGAGTCAGCGAGGCCAAGCAGCGGTGTGAATGAAGACTGTTCCGCTGGCGCTTCAGTGCTGGAAAACTCACTTTGCTCCGATTGATGCGCGGACTCATCCATTTCGCGCATGGCGTCGAGCATTAGATCGGTAGCGGAGCGGAGAACCGTTCGCTTGGCGGAGGACGAGCCGTAGACAAATTTGTAGACGCCGGAATTATTTCGCATGCAGCTCTGCAAGATGTGTATGACGGCTTCGTCACCGAAGAGCGAGCCGCATTCGGCGTGCGTGATTTCGCCGGCGTCGAAAAACAGCAAAGCGTCCGTGTCACCGGAGTTGATGTGCAAGGCGCCTGTCTGGTGGGCGTGACCGAGCATTTGCATGACGCCAGGAAGATCATGATGGGTCAGGCTGCCGCTGAGGCTGGTATCAGCTTGCGGAAGCATCTGCGTAGGCTGAAAGCCTTCGGCTTTGCTGACGATGATGTTGCGAATGTGTGTGGCGATGGTGGCGGGAGAGCCGGTGCGATCAATGTAGTCGTCGCAACCGGCCTGAAAAGCTTCCATCAGAGCGCGCTGGCTGCCGTCGCCGAGAGCAATGATGGGGAGTGTGGCGTTTTTGACGTCGGCGCGAATCAGACGTGCGATGTCGAGCGCGCCCATTTCGCGCATGTTGGTGGAGCAGACGATGGCGGTGGGAGGATCGTATTCGATGGTGGTGAGCGCAAAAGAGGGTTGTGTGCTGCAGACAACCTCGAAGCCTTCTTTCTTCAAGGCGTCGCTGACGCGCTTGGAAAAGTAGACGTTGGTGTCAATCAAAAGGATTTTAGCGGGGCGGCCGGCGAGGATCATGGGATAGCCTCGACCAAATTCTGTGAGTGAACGGCTACGACTGGTTCGGCAGGGCCGGGAGTTAACACGGAGAGATGAAGGACTTCGATGACTTCGCCGCCGTGAGAGAGCCAGCCGGCGACGTGAGGCGAGTCGTTCGGGCCGGCTTCCATCATATCGGTGGTGATAAGTTCGCATTCGCCGCTGACGGGAATGGCGATCCAGTCGAGCTGCCCTATAAATCTGCGCGTGGCAAGAAGAAAGAAGCGGCGCGTAGTGAGTTTCCTGCCGTTGAGGCGATCGGCGATGTCGCTAATGGGAATCATGCGACCGCGGCGGAGGATGACGCCTTCGACTTCGGGAGATTTGTGCGGAAAGCGAAAGATGCGGCTGGGCGCGACAAGTTCGGCGACCTGGGGAGCGGGCACGGCGAAGCGGCGTTCACCGAGGCGGATGAGCACAAAGGACTGCGCAGTTTCGGAGGCGCTGGGAGTCCGGATTGGAGCGGGGGTCATTGGGCAGGCGCTCCGGAAGTTTCGGCGGCGATGGCGCGGGTGTCGGCAGCGAGCTGCGCGGCCTCGAGGAGCGTGAGCTCTTCAAGAGATAGAAATCCGGCGGGTTGGACGACGGGAATGACAGTTTGGTCGAGAGCGGTGAGACCGCGATACCAGCTGCGTTCTTCGGCCTGGAAAGCGAGAGAGAGCGACTGGAGGCGGGACATGGTGGTCATTTTCTCGATGCCGTCAATCAGGAGCGCGGTGCGAGTGCGGCGCAAGAAGAAGACGAGGGCCGCGGGCTGCGGCTGCAGACCGAAGTGAAGAGCAGCGTTCACGATGTAGAGCGTGCGATCGCCGCGGCGGATGCTGTGGCGGACTTTGCGGATGGTGCTTTCCGGAAGATCCTGGGCCATGCCGGCGATGTTGTCGACGCTACGGACTTCCTGAACGGAAGCGGAAGAAATTGCGAAAGTTTGACCGCTGACGCGGAACAGGATGATCTGTTCGGTGCGCGGTTGCGGCGCGCGTGTGGTGGCAGGAGCTTGCATCAGCGCACTCCTACCGGTGTGGCGCGAGCGACTGCGAGGATGCGTTTTTCGATAGCGGCGTAGATGTCGTCGAGGCCGAGGACGTGATCGACCGCGTTGAGTTTGATGGCTTCGGCGGGCATACCGAAGATGACGGAGGTGGCTTCGTCTTGCGCGATAACGAGACCGCCGGCTTTCTTGATGGCTTTAGCGCCTTGTGCGCCGTCGGCTCCCATGCCCGTGAGGACCGCACCGATGGAGAGCGCGCCTGCGAAAGCAGCTACGGACTCCATGGTGACGTCAATGTTAGGCAGGTAGCCGTTGATGCGGCCGGTTGCGCCATCGAGTTGAATGCGGCCGATGGGATTGACCTTGAGATGCTGGCCGCCCGGGCAAATGTAGAAGTTGCCGGGCTGCAAGGTTTCGCCGTTTTCGGCTTCCTTGACTGGTATTTCCGTGAATTCGGCAAGCTGTGCTGCGTATTGCGTGGTGAAGGATGCCGGCATGTGCTGCACCAGGATGACGGCACCGGGAAATTCTTTGGTGAAGCCGGGAGCGAGGCGCATCACCGTCGCTGGGCCGCCTGTTGAAGCGGCGAGGACAACGACGGGGAAACGCTGGTCGTTGTTTGAAGATGCCGCATGCGAAGCGAGCGCTGGGCGCGAAATCGGCGCATGGGCGGACGAGCCGGCCTGCAAAGTCGCGGCGAGGCGCGATGCGGTGCGAACGACGCGAACCTTTGCAGCCATTTTCACTTTGCGGAGCAGCTCTTCGCGAACGGATTGCATGTCGAGATCAATGGCTCCGGAAGGCTTGGCAACGAATTCGATAGCTCCAAGCTCGAGGGCTTTAAGCGTGCTCGACGCGCCTTCTCTTGATTCGGAACTGACGATGACGATGGGGCGCGGATTGGTGGTCATGATCTGCGCGGTGGCCTGCAGACCGTCCACATGAGGCATGTTGATGTCCATGGTGATGACATCAGGCTTGAGTGATTCGGCGAGCGCGACGGCCTCGCGCCCGTCTTTCGCGTGGCCGGCAACCTGAAGCTGCGGGTCGGCGTTAAAAATATTTTCGAGGACTTTACGCATGAAGGCAGAGTCGTCCACGATGAGCACGCGCGTTTTGTTGGAGGTGGGTGCCATGGCTGGTATGCGCGGCTAAGCGACGGGCTGAGCGGCCTCCGTTCCGATGAGCTGTTCAACGGCTTCGGTGAGCTGATCTTCCTGAACCGGCTTGGTGAGGAAAGCGACGGCACCTTCCTTGATGGCGCGGTCGCGATGCTTTGCTCCCGCTCGGGAAGTAACGACCATGACAGGAATGCGGCGCGTGGACGGGCTTTGGCGAAGCTGTGCCATGAGTTCGTAGCCAGTCATGCGAGGCATTTCGAGGTCGGTGATGACGAGGTGGCAGCCGTGCTGGGCAACGAGTTCGGCGGCTTCGAGGCCGTCGGATGCTAGCATGACGCGGTAGCCCGCTTTTTCCAGCATGCGGCCAACGAACTTGCGGACGCTGATGGAGTCATCGGCGACGACCACGACGCGTTCGTGTTGAATGCGATCGATTGCGTCGGCGGGAATTGTGCCTTTGGCAACGGCGGTGGAGCCTGGGGCAAAAATTCGAGCAGCCGCGGCTGAGGCGGTGATGGTTTTGCGTTCGTTCGGCTCGACGGCGACCATGCGGTTGAGGTCGAGGAGGAGAATCAGGCTGCCATCGGGAGCGATGGTGGTGCCGGGGAAAAGTTTGACGCGGCGCAGATATTCGCCGAGAGACTTGATGACGATTTCGTCTTTGCCGAGGACTTCTTCGACGACGAGGCCGATCTGGCGGTTGTCGACGTTGGCGACGACCATGTGGAAATAGCCGTTGATGGGCTCGAGCGGCGGCAGACCGAGGTAGCCATCCAGGCGGATCACTTCGGTTACGACGTCGCGGACCTTGGTGATGAGCTTTCCGCCGATGTCTTCGATTTCGTCGGCGCGCAGGCGGCGGATTTCTTCGACGACGGCTAAGGGCAGAGCGAAGTGCGTTGTGCCGCAGCGAACGAAAAGAGCGGGCGAGATGATGAGCGTCAGCGGCACGCGAAGAATGAATTTGGTACCGACACCGGCAGTGCTCTGGATTTCGATTTCGCCATTGAGTTGATTTAGGTTCGAACGGACCACGTCGAGGCCGACGCCGCGCCCAGCGAGTTCGGTTCTTGACGCGGCGGTGGAAAAGCCCGGGTGGAAGAGCATTTCGCGGAGTTCACGTTCGGTGAGCTTGTCCGCGGTTTCCTGCGAGACGATCCCGCGATCCACGGCAGCCTGCTTGACGCGCTCGTAGTCAATGCCGCGGCCGTCGTCTTCGACCTCGATGTAGATATGGTTGCCGCGATGGTAAGCGCGTAGGGTGACGCGACCGGTTTCGGGCTTGTTGGCGAGTGATCGGCCGTCGGGGAGTTCGATGCCGTGTGCGACGGAATTGCGGACGAGATGAACGAGCGGATCGGAAATTTGCTGGATGATGTTGTTGTCGAGCTCGGTCTCGCTGCCGGAGAGGTCGAGTTCGACAAGCTTGCCGGTGGAGTTGGCGGCGTCGCGAACAGCGCGTGAGAGACGAGAGTAGAGAGTGCCAATAGGCACCATGCGGGCGGCGGTGATTTCGTCCTGCAAGTGGTGCGCGAGTTTGGTGAACTCGTCGATGTCGCCTTCGACGCGGCCGATAAAGCCGTTGAGCTGGGAGAGGACTTCGTTGACGTCGGCGGAAATTTCCGTCATGGAACGGGAGAGGATGTTGACGTCGTCGTAGCGGTCCATTTCGAGTTCGCTGAACTCGGACCAGAACGAAGTGTCGCCAGCAGCAGCGCTGGTGAGCATCTGCGGCGTGGGAGAAGTGTTTTGCGAGAGCGGCCCACGATTGGACCCGATGCGATTAAACTCGTATTTTTCCTGAAACTCGGCGACTTTGCCCTGCAGACGTTCCTTGGAAAAGCTGAGAGTTTCGCGGAGGCGCTCGAGTTCGGCAACGCGGCCGACCATAACGGTGCGGTTGATGACGAGTTCGCCGACGGTGTTCATCATGCGGTCGAGCCGAGAGAGCGCGATGCGAACGGATTTGGCGGCGGAGGTTGCAATGTTGCTTTTGCCAAGCTTGGAATCGCGGCGCGGCGCAGATTCGGCTGATTCCGGGGTTGTGGCGGAGGCCGGCGCAGCAGCTTCGTCGGCTTCGGTAGGTGCGAGTTCGGCGATGCGATTCAGCAGGGAATCGACGCCTGTGCGCATCTGAATTTCATCAGGCCACTGCTTATGAAGGGTCTTCTTCAGGACGTCGACGGATTCGAGGCAGAGATCGATAACCTGGGCGCTCGGTTCGAGTTCACCTTCGCGCAGGCGGCCGATCAAATCCTCGACGCGATGGGCGATACCGCCGAGCCGCTTCAGGCCGACTTGCGCCGCGGAGCCCTTCACGGTGTGAATGGCGCGGAAAAGCTTGTTGATTTCTTCGGGACTGTGATTGGCTTCGAGCGAGAGCAGGCAATCGCTGACGATTTGCAGATGCTCTTCAGCTTCAGGCTGGAAGAACTCGAGAATTTCGGCGGGAACGTCATCGTCTTCGGGAAGTGAATCGAAATAGGAGCCGGTGGGTGCGAGAGATGATTCGTCCTGTGTGGCTTCCTGCGCATCCTGAACCGCGGCAGGGCTGTATTCAAGCGGAGCTAGTTCGGCAGGGAACGCGAAGCGATAGCGCTCCTTGAACGCGGTGATATCTTCGACGATTTCACCACCGGTATCGCTGATTTCGAGAAGATCGGTTTCCAGCAGTGAAATTCCGTCTGAGAGAAATTCGGTGAGCGGCCCGTGGAGATCTTCGCCGAGAGAGGCTTGCGTGGCGTACTGAAAGACGTGAGCGAGCTTCGCTGCAACTTCCGAAAAACGGGGAAAGCCGTAGCTGGCGGACGTTCCGCTGAGCGTATGCGCGGCGATGTAGAGGCGCTCGAGGTCTTCGCGACGCGGCTCGATCTCCTGAAGCACGCCGATGTATTCCCGCAGATACTGCAGGTGTTCGGAAGCTTCCTGAAGGAAGATCTCGGTGGATTCGCGATCGAGCGGCTGGCTCACGCTTTGCCCTCCGTCACGAGCTCGGCCTTCTGAGCCTCTTCCGCGGTGGGCTTGCGATAGAGAAGGCAGTCGTTGAGAACGATGGCTTGAAACTTCACGGGCATTTTGGAAATGGACTCGGAGTGGCCGAGGAAAAGGTAGCCGCCCGGCTCGAGCGCGTTATAAAAGTGCTGAACGAGTTCGCGGCGGCGTTCTTCCGAGAAATAGATCAACACGTTCATGCAGAAGATGACGTCCAGTTTGCCGACGTAAACGCCGTTGTTCAGATTCATGTGGACGAAATTGACCATTCGGCGGAGGCGAGGACGGACTTCCTGGCCGCCTTCGACGGGCTGAAAATGCGTTGCCAGCTGCCGTTCGTTGACGCTGGCGATGCTGCGGCCGGAGTAGACTCCGCGTTCGGCGGTGGCGAGGGCGTTGCGGCCGATATCGGTAGCAAGAATTTCGACGTTCCACGCATCGGAGAAAGAAATTGCGTCGGCGATGGTGATAGCGATGGAATAGGGCTCTTCACCGGTGGAGCAACCGGCGCTCCAGATGCGGAGTGAGCGCGGATTTTTCCAGAATTTCTTGATGTGCAGCTCCGGGAGAATGCGCTTTTCAAAAGCTTCAAAGACGCCTGGGTAACGGAAGAACGACGTTTCCTGGGTGAGCAGCGATTCGAGCAGGGACTGGAATTCAAAATTGGTTTTGCGAATGGAGCGGAGCAAGTCGGTGCCCCGAGCATGCCCCTTGCGCACCATGTGCTCTCGCACACGAGTGGAGAAGAACCGCTCTCGCGATTCGTCGAACCGGATGCTCGTGCGCTCCTCAATCAGCATGCGGATTTCACTCAATTCGTGTTCAGTCAAACTCACAGGGTCGCCCTTGGTGCTCGATCGCGCGTTCTAGTTCGTGTTAGTTCAGTGAAGGCTCGCTTGCGCTTTGCGATATGAGCCCTCGCGTGTTTCAAAGCCAGAGCTACCACCTCCTAGCGGAGAGCGGCGACGGGAACTTGCCGGTCGTCGTGCTGCTCGACCGCGGAGGCATTGACCGAACCAGACTGTTTTTGGGCCGCCCGAAACTGTGAGAGCGCTTCGTTGAGCTGATCGGAAAGTTTGACGAGCTGGCTGACCGTTGCGACGGTGCCCCGCGTACCTTGCGAGGTCTGGCGCGTAATGTTGGAAATGATCTGCATGGCGTGGGCGACACCTTCCGTGCCGCGCACCTGTTGTTTGGAAGCGAGAGAGATTTCCTGAACGAGTTCAGCGGATTGGCGGACGACGCTGGAAATCGCATCGAGCGCGCGGCCGGCTTGGTCCGCAAGCGTTGCGCCGGATTCGACTTCCTTGGTGCCTTCTTCCATGACGACCACGGCTTCGTTCGTCTCGGCCTGAATTGCCTTGATGAGGGCCGCGATATCCTTCGTGGCGCTGCGGGAGTGTTCGGCGAGCTTGCGGACTTCGTCGGCAACGACCGCGAAACCGCGGCCCGCTTCACCGGCGCGAGCGGCTTCGATGGCGGCATTCAGTGCGAGCAGGTTGGTCTGTTCCGTGATGTCGTTGATGACGTTGATGATTTCCGAAATTTCCAGCGAACGGTCACCGAGCGATTTGATTTTCTTCGCGGTGGCTTGCACGGAAGAGCGGATACGCTGCATTCCTTCGAGCGTGTCGCGTACGGCGCGGTTGCCCTGTTCGGCGGCGTCAAGCGCCCGTCGAGCGGCTTCGGCGCTGGCTTCTGCGTTGTTCGAAACCTGTTTCATGGAGACCGTGAGCTCTTCCACGGCGCTGGAAGTGTTGGTGATTTCCTGGTCTTGTTGGGTAGCACCGGCCTGCATCTCGTCGGCTGCGACGAGAATGTTGTTGGAGCAAGCAGTGACTTCCATCGCGGCCTTGCGAACGCGCTCGAGCACCTTGGTGAAGTTGTCCAGCATGTAGTTGATGGAGTCGGTGACGTTGCCGAGAGCGTCGTTGGTAACCTTGCCGCGCAAAGCGAGTTCGCCGCGGGCAACCTGATTGATGACGGCCAAAAGCTCGGTGATGCTGCGCTGCAGCGATTCGGTCGCCTCCTGGTTGCTGTTGGCTTTAGAGACCTTGGCGACGGCGCGGTTCAGATTTTCCGCGATGTAGCCGAAGTCGTCATTGGACTGCACATCGGCGCGCGCGCGAGGATCACCCGCGGCCAGCCGCTCCGAGAATTCGGCCAGCTGCTGCACCGGCGCGACAATGCCGCCGAGGCGCCACGCCAATATGATGCTGGCGACCACCGCGACGCCTATGGAGATGAACAGGCCCATGCTTTCCGTCGCGCCGCCACCGACTTGTTTGCCTGCGCTGAAGGCGAGGTAAACCGCCGCTGCATAGGCTGCGGCGTTCAGGCCAATCAGCATCCAGATGGTGCCACTCAATCGCGATTTCATCACTGCCTCCCAAACTTATCAGCGGACGAAGCCGGGGACGCGGCTTCGCCTCATAAACTCAAATTGACGGCCCCGGAAAATTTTCCAGAAGCCTTGGTAGATCCAAAACCAGAGCAAGCCGATCGTCGTGGCGCAGCATGCCAACGCAGTGCGGCACATTTTCCGGCGCCTGCCGGAGCATGTCTTCGGACGTGACCGAGTAGGTGCCGACCACTTCGTCCGAAGCGATGGCGATGCGAATGTCTTCATGATGGTTATCACCGCGCAGGGAGGCGACAACGACATGTTTGGGATGCAGGCCGGGACGACGGCCTTCCGTAATCGCAATGTCGATCAGCGGAACGATTGCGCCGCGCAAGTTGAAAACACCCATCATGTAGCCGGGAGCTAGCGGAAGCTTGGTAACGATCGGCCACTCAAGAACTTCTTCCACGTCGAGCACTGGAAGGCAGAACCGTTCGCGGCCGCTGCGGAACACGCAGTACTGCGATTCGGCCGGACGCTCTTCGAGCGGGCCGATGGCCTCAAGCATTTCCGCCGTGTCGGCGTCTGGCGGAAGCGGTGCGAGTTGGAAGTCTTCAGTCATCGGTTCATTCGTTCTAAGCAAAACGGCGAATGGCACGAAGCAATTCGTCCTTTGTAAAAGGCTTGGTGACGTACGCGTCAGCGCCTTGCTGTTCGCCCCAATACCTGTCGCTGCTCGAATCCTTCGAAGTGACCAAGATCACTGGGATGCTTTGAAACTCCGAACTGCCTTTAAGCTCACGGCAAACCTGGAAACCGTTGCGTTCCGGCATCACCACATCCAGAAGGATCACGCTGGGCCTCACGGTGTGGATCGTTTCCTCGACGCGCAACGGATCGTTGAGACCAACCGGCTGATAGCCTTCGTGTTCGAGGAAGCCCTGCATGAGCTTCACCTGAGCCGGCGAGTCGTCCACGATGAGCACTTTCTTCAGCACGAGCAGAAATCTCCGGAGTTATCCGAAGCGAGGAGGTGCACGTCAGCGGCCACGTTCGGCAGGGAGAAGGCAAATGTGTCCGAAAGCAGGAAGGCACAGTGGAATCATAGTGTTAGGGCTGCGGACAGCCGGGTCAGGAGCGGGAGTGTACGTTTTCAGAAGTTTCTTCCGTCTCAGCCTGAGATGTCGTCTCAGCCTCGCGTATCTCGCTGGCAAGCATTGAGAAACGCTGCGTGATCTCGTGCAGGCGGAGGGTCATCTGGTGGACCGTCTTGACCTGCTGAAGGGACTGAGCAGTTAGCTGGCCTGGTTCCAATAGTAGAAGTTCGGCATTGCCCAGAATTGAGGTGAGAGCGTTGTTGACGCTGTGCTTCATGTCGAGCATGTAGCGGCCGAGAATGGCGTCGCGCTCGCTCCGGGCGGCTCTCGCGAGCGCCTGTTGAGCTTGCCGGGTCGCGCTGACACGGCGCAGGGCTTCGTCGGCGACGAGCAGGAGTGTTTGCGCCCAGTCGTCGCGGAGCGCAATGTGAACAAGGTTTGGAGATCGCAGGCGCAGTTTGCGGATTTCTTGTGCATCCGACATAGAACACAAAATCACCGCAATCGCCGGCGGAATAGCGGCGAGATTGCGCGAAAGATGGTCGGCGGAGATCGGCCCCATGACGATAAGATCGGGATTCTGCGGAGCACGTGCCTGCCAGACCTCACTGTTTATGACGGTGAGTGACGGCGGACGGCGCTCGGCTCTCCAACGCGAGCAAAGAAGGCGCGCGAATTCGCTATCGTCGGTAAGAATGAAAACGTTGGCAGTCTGCAAGGGACAAATTCTCCGAAACTCGCGCACGGCGCATGCTGCGGTAAGGCCTCCTACAGCCGTTCCGCCTCATCAATCGCAGAAACCAAACGCTTGGCACTGATGCCCAGATTCACGGCCGCCTCGGTGTCTTTGGCTTGTTTGGCAGCGTCCACACGCTCGAGAAGACGAGTAACCTCGACACGGGCAACGCTGAGAGCGCGATCGAGTACCGTGGCATTGCCGGTATCGCGAGCGGATTCCGTAGCAGCGGTAACGAGCGCCCGGGCAACGACGGCTCGCCGCAGGTCTTCCGCGGATGGTCCATCTTCACTGACAAACGCGGCGACTTCCCAGGAAGACATCAAAATCCGCGCGGATCCCAGGCGAATTGTAGTCATCGAACGACCGCGGGATGGCGGCGCCGCGATGAGCTGTTCCCAGATTTGTTCCATACAGCCTTCGAAATCGAGGCTCGGTGCGTGCTCTGATTTCGCGGCTGGCTTGGTCGGTTCGGAAGAGGCAAGCCGGTTTGAGCCACTTCCGTTACGCAGGGCGGCGGGAGCTTCGCTTGGGCGGTCGGCGACCTGGCGCGAGACTAGCTTTTCGAGCGCGCGCTCCACATCGGCACGCAATCCGAGAAGCTTTTCAAAAGCTTGACTGACAGTTCTTTCCGTGTATTCCTTCTGGAAAGGCTGTTTCCAGTCCTCCGTGGCTTGCCGGATCCTGGAAATGGATTCGTTAGCCGAGAACCCGCCTTGCTGACCGTCGACAAAACGGATGCCATTTGTTTCAAGCTGCGTCAGACCTGAACGAATAGAGATCAGGTCGGCATGCATCAATTCGATAAGGGTGCGTCGCAGAAGAAAGTTAAACCGAATGAAAGCGAGAAGCGCGGACGGGTCGTAGAACATGCCGCCCGCCGATTCTTTGACGCGGCGACCCTGCTCGATGAAATTGGTCTTGAGCATGTCGCGCAGGCTGCGGAACGCGCGAAGCGACTCAATCATCTTTTCAAGGGGTTCGCACCATGCCAGCGGCGTTGCTTCTGTTTCACCAAGAACCGGCCGCATAACATGAGCTGTATCGACCAGGTCGATCTGTTTGTGGTAAATCTTCGGAGGAGCGCACAGAGCAAAGTATTGCACGAGCAGAAAATCAATTTTGTCGCGATCAGTGTTGCTCTTGGCAGTCTTTCGCAGGTGGCGAAGGATGAGCGCGCGCAAGCCGCTTTCGCTGGCGTTCAGCGTCGTCATTTGCAATAAGTGGCGCAGTTGATGAACCAGAACGCGCTGGTCCATGGAGTTGACCCAGTTCTGCACTTCGGCACACAGTTCCGCGTCCACTTTGGCGGGAAGGTTCCGGCGTTCTGGCCCGAATGGAATTTCAAACTCAAGGTGGCGTGCCAGAGCCAGATAGATGGGGAACACGGAGCGCAGTTCTTCCCACTGTTCCTGGCGAGCGATTTCGCCCTTTACCGCACCCGGCAGCTTAAGCGTGGTCAAAGTGTTGTTCACGGCCTTTTCATCCAAGAAAACGGTCCGTCCAGAAGTTGTACAGCTACCGCGGTCTTCCCGTCGTGATACTGAACGGCAACGACCTTGCCTTCGATCCCGCGCCCGCGTTCATTCTCAAGATGGACGCGGTCCTCAAATTCGAGGGGTAGAGAACAAGTGAAAATCGCCCTTTCGGTTCCCGCGAACTCGATTACCACCGCTTCGCGGACGCTAACCGAGCCGCTTCGCGACAAAGTCAACAGCGCGGGTAAGCCGATAGGTCGCACGCCTGGAAAAAAGCGAGCGAGCTGTTCCGTGCCGACCAGCTCTGTTTCCGTAAGCGTTGTGACCAGCGATCCGTTCACGCCCTGCACCAAAAGTTCGAGGACACACACCGAGCAGAGAAGAAATATGCACGAACGCAGCCAAAGGAAGGGCAATGTGGAATGAGTTGAACGCTCTCAAAACAAATGGCTTAAAAATTTCCGCTGGTACTTTGGCGATTCAACGTCTCAGCATGCGACGGGCTTTGTCTCATGCATTCGCCAAACGGAAGTCATCGAGACAGTTCGTCTCGACTGATCGTGTCGACCGACTAATTCGATGTCGACACAACTTCGCCGGGGCCGGGCCGTAACGAGATGTTGTAGCGCTTAAGCTTGCGATACAGCGTGGCGCGACTGATGCCAAGCATGCGGCCAGCAAGCGCCTTGTCGCCGTTCGCCTGTTCAAACACCTTCAGGATTGTCATGCGCTCCATCTCTGCGAGCGCAGTCGTGGAAAGGGAACTGCTCTCGAACGAAGTGCGCGGCGAGGATTCGCCGCTCTCGGTGCGGATTGCCGGCGGTAGGTCGGCGACATCAATCACCAGACGGTCGCCCAAGGTCACAGCACGCGCGACACAATTCTCCAGTTCGCGAACGTTTCCAGGCCATTCGTATTGGAGAAGACTCTTCATCGCGGCCGGTGTCACCTGCAAACTAGAGCCGGGAGCGTAGCGGTTGAGGAAGTGGTGAACCAGCATTGGAATGTCGGAACGACGCTCGCGAAGAGCCGGGAGGTGGACGGTGACGACGTTGAGGCGGAAGTAGAGGTCTTTGCGGAAGGTGCCTTCGCGATATGCGGCTTCCAGGTCGCGATTGGTCGCGGCGATTACGCGCACGTCGACATTGATCGGCGTATTGCTGCCGACTGGCCGAACCTCGCGTTCCTGCAATACGCGCAGGAGCTTGGCCTGCATTTCTAGCGGCAGTTCGCCGATTTCATCCAGAAAGATCGTCCCGCCATTCGCTGCTTGAAAAAGTCCGGCCTTTGATTTCATGGCTCCCGTGAACGCGCCTTTTTCGTATCCGAACAGTTCGCTTTCCATAAGGGTCGGAACCAGTGCTCCGCAGTCCACCGCGACGAATGGGGTCTGGGCCATAGCGCCACGGAAGTGGATAGCCCGCGCGACGAGTTCCTTGCCAGTACCGCTTTCGCCGGCAATCAGGACCGGTGTGCGGGTGTCCTTGAGGCGCGCAATCATGCGAAGGACGTCTTGAATATTCGCCGAGGCGCCGACGATACCGTCGAGATTGTCTTCGGTATTCACGCGCTCGCGGAGAAATTCATTCTCAGTGACGAGTCGGACTTTTTCGGCCATGCGCTGCAGAAGCAGGCGCATCTTTTCCACGCGAAAGGGCTTCTCGATGTAATCGTAAGCCCCAAGCTTCATTGCATCCACTGCAGACTCGATGGAACCGTGGCCGGTCATGATGGCGACTTCGGTCCGCGGAAAGAGCGACTTGGCTTGGCGAAGAAGTTCAACGCCGGATTGAGTGGGCAGTTTCAAATCGGTGAGGATAAGATCAGGAGCGTCCTGCTCTACACGAGACAGCGCGACCTCGGCGCTTTCTGCTTCGGCGCAGGAATACCCGAGCGAACTGCCAATGGTCATACAAAGCTTGCGGATGCTTTGTTCGTCGTCCACTACCAATAGTCGGACTTTTAAGGAGTCGCTCATGGTTTCCCGAATGTACTCTCCACCACTGAAATGAGTTGCTGAACGCGAAAGGGTTTTTCGATGCACGGAATTCCGCTGCCGGCCAGAAGCGCCTGCGTCTCGCCGTTGGCGGTGTCGCCACTGATGAGAATCACGCGCTGCCGCAGTTCGGGTCGATTTGTGCGAATCCAATCGTGAACTTCTGCGCCGTTGACTGCACCGGGCATTCGAATGTCGGAAATAACTCCACCGAAGCTGGTTTCCGCAAGACGCTCAAGCCCCTCGGCGCCCGACGCTGCGGGAATGACCGTGTAACCGCGGCGCTCGAGCGCCGCGCGAACGAACGCGGTGACAGAGGGTTCGTCTTCAATGAGCAGGATCGGGTTTTTCAAACTTTTCGTCATGACCTTACCTGCCCGCCTGCTTTGCGGACACTGTCGCGTTCTGCGTCGCAACAGGAACACGGATCGAAAAGGTGCTGCCTTCGGCGTCAGAGTTGTTCCAGCATTGGATTTCGCCGCCGTGAGCTCGCACGATGCCGTAGCAAATACTTAAGCCGAGCCCCGTGCCTTTCCCGGTCTGCTTTGTCGTGTAGAAAGGATCGAAAATTCGCTCGACATCAGGGATGCCCGTTCCGTTGTCGCGAATGGTTACTTCGACCCAGTCATCGCGATGGCGAGTTTGCAGATGAATTTTTCCGCGACGCCCTGATTCTTCCGTTGCGTCGTATGCGTTGTTGAGCAAATTGAGAAAAACCTGTTGGAGCTGCTGGCGTCCCCCATAACGGCAGGCAAATTCTCGTCGTAATCTTCGACGACTTCCACACCATGGCTAACGAAGTCGTAGCTACGCAGTTTCGTCGTCTGCCGCAGTACTGCGTTGATGTGCGCCAATTCGCGCTTCACCGGCCGTTGGCGGGCGAAGCTGAGCAAGTCCTGAACGATGTCCTTGGTCCGTTGCGTCTCTTGCAAAATGATCTGCAAATCTTCGCGAGCGTTATCGGGAACTTGTGGATTCTCCAGCAGTAGATCGGTGAAACCAAGAATGGCGGCGAGCGGGTTATTCACTTCGTGGGCAACGCCGGAAACCAGACGGCCAATAGTTGCCATGCGTTCGGCGTGCGCGAGTTTCGCCTGCATCAGGGCCGCATCCGTAATGTCGGTCATGACGACGACCACGCTGTTTACGGCGTCCTGCTCGTCGCGCATGGGGCTGAGGCTGATGGAAAAATATCCGAGAGTGCCGTCACTTCGTTTGGCGCGTAGCTCCAGATTTTCGACTTGCTGGCCGTGGGCCGTCGTTTCCAAGGCGGACTCGAAATCCTGACGCTGGCCCGAATCGACCAGGTCGAGAAGGCGCCGGCCAATAATTTCGTCCTGTTTGTATCCGGCTTCGTAGCAACGCCGGTTGGCGTAGCTGATCAGTCCGGCGGTGTCCAGGACCATGATCATGCTCTGTGTCGCGTTCAAAATTTTCTGGTTGAAGTCCCGCTGGCGCTGCAGCTGAGCCTGAAACATCTTTTGCTCGGTGACGTCGAGCATCAGTCCGCGAAACTGCTTGATCTTGCCGTGAGAATCACGAACAGCAGTGATGTTTTGCAGGGTATGCAGCAATCTACCGTCTTTGCGACGCAGCGTTTCTTCGTGATTGCGCAAGACGCCACTCTTTCGCATGGCAGTAAGCAGTCGGGTGCGGGCGCCAGGCTCCGGGTACAGAAACGAACCGACATCGTCGCGAAGTAATTCTTCGCGCGAGGAGTAGCCCAACATGCGGACCATAGCGTCGTTTACATCAAGAAATCGGCCGTCGGGAGTGGCGAAGAACAAACCTTCCTGGATACTGTCGTAGAGTTCCCGATAACGGCGTTCTGCTTCACGGCGGTCCGTGATGTCTTTCAGCACGTGGATGGTACGCGTGTCTTCTTCGCTAGCGCCGCTGGCACGAGAAGTTGAGACCAAGTAGATCCGTTCGCCGGAAGAAACGATGTGCTCTTCCTTGTGGAGGCCGGCATTCAAGCAAAAAGGGCAGGGAAGATCCGATTCTCCCTGAGCAAGCTGCCGCAGACCGCTGACAGGTTCGCCTACCAGTTCTACGGGTGGCCTGCCGAGATAGTCGGCAAGCGAGCGATTGGTGCGGACAATCCTCCAAGAACGATCATGGACGACGATGTAATCGGTGATGGCATCGATGTCCTGAACCCATTGGCGTTTGGAGCGCTCGAGTTGCGAGAAGCGAAGGAAGCCCTCTAACGACATGGCGGCATGATTCGCCAAGGCGCGCAGGAGGGTTGTTTCGCGCTTAAGGACTTGCAAGGGCGCGCGATGGACGCAAATGGCGCCCAGAGCTTCACCACTGCTGGCTCGCACAGGAATTATGAAAAGGCTCGCGTCCTTTGGCGTTGTTAAATTGGCCGTCCCGGCCACGATCAGCGCTTTTTGGCGCAAGGCATCCGCGGATTGCGCCAACAGGCTCGCTTCATCCAAGCTTGCGTCAGCGGCGGCGACTGCACTGTGAAGTTCGCACCGGCCACCGTTGCAGACTACGACGCCACACCAATCGGCGGAAAGAATTTGCGCGACACGCTTTGAGAAATTCTCTAGGAAATCAGGCAGCTGGCGAAAACTGGCGGCTTCCGTGGCGAGTTCGATGAAGTCAGCGGCGCGCGGAGATGTACCACGGCTCCTGCTCGGCTTGGTAATGGTTCGAGCCATCCTGCCCGACGATTTGGTTTTTCGTTGTCTCAAGGCCAGAGACGTGGAGATGCCGTCTCGGGATGAACAAATCCACGCACTTCCACGCTAAAGGGCAATCTCATAGTGAGTCAATCGCAGAACGAGACACGGTTGCTCATCACGCCATACTCCTGTCCGAAAGGACAGGTGTCGCTGTCTCAGCGTGAGACCTGGTGCGTTGCGCATTGATGAGCGGTGAGACGAAACGTTCCTCGCGCTGAACAATCGAAACATTTGAAATCGTCGATAAGTATCTTTTTTTCAGCGATCTTCCCCAAGGTGCCGAATCAGTGGAGCGTCTCTCAGAACGACAAACACGCTGGCATCCGACGTGCCTTTCCTCCTGCGGGGTAGTTTCCGAACCTGAGGAGGAATTCGCAATGAGATCCCGCTGGACCCAGCTGGCCATGTCGGTAGCGGCTGTGGCCCTATTGGCGTCAGGCGCATCCGCGCAGCAATCAAATACGGACGATGGCAAGCGCAAGGTCAAGGCAAAGACGTCGCCGACGTATCCCGAGCTCGCACGCCGGATGAACGTCACGGGCAAGGTCAAAATCGAAGTCATCATCACGCCGGACGGGCATGTGCGCAGTTCGCGTGTGATCGGCGGCCATCCTTTGCTGGTGCAGTCGTGCCAGGACGCCGTGAAGGAATGGAAGTTCTTTCCCGCGCCAGAAGAAACGACACAAATCGTTGAATTTGATTTTCGCGGTAACAACTAAAGCACTATGAGCTTAGCCCGCGTGCGGGCCGTTTGAGGGGAAGCGGAGGTTTTTGCAATGAGTATCGGCAAGAAGTTATATGCGGGGTTCGGGCTTGTCCTAGCCATCCTCGCCTTCGTGTTCTTGGTAAGTCTTTCCTCCGGAGTGCGGTTGGGATCGAAGGTGTCCGAGATAAACGCCACCGGGGAGAATCTCCAGACTCTTGAAGCCGTGCGTCTCCAGATCATGCAAAACCGCCTGGCTCTCAACAATTTCCTGTTAAGCGGCGATCCGCGCGACGAGGAAAAGGTTAACAAAGGGATGGTTGATCTAAGTGATGCGCTTAAGCGCGGAGAGGCGCAGTCGTCATCGGACAAGCTGCGCGATGCGCTGATTCAGGTGGAAAGCACGGAAGCCAGCTGGGGCGACAACTTTGCCAAGCCGATGCTGGCGAAGCGCCACCAGGTCGACTCCGGCGATGCGACCGTGTCCGATTTGCAGATTTTCTACCTGCAAAAGGATCCAGCCTCCTGGTTAACAAAATCGCAAGATGTTCTAAATCAAACCAGAACGGACATCAAAAAAGCTTCTGACGATGCGTCAATCTCGGCAGCTAAGACCGTGAGGTGGAGCGCGGGCTTCAGTACTGCCTTCACGCTACTCGCGATTGTTCTTGGCGCCGTTGTCGCGTATCTCACCGCAAAATCCATCACCCAGCCCTTGACGCACCTAATCACGGTAGCGCGCGAAATTGGTGATTCGGGCGATCTCAATCAGAACATCGATATTCATCGGAACGACGAAATCGGAGCGCTCGCAACCACATTCAACAACCTCGTCGCTTACTTGAAAGAAATGGCCGGCGTTTCGATGGCCGTAGCGGAAGGCGATCTGACCGTGGAAGTTGTTCCGCGCTCCAAGCGCGACACGTTGGGCAACGCATTCTTGCGCATGTCGCATGGGCTGCAGGAAATCGTGCGTACCACCCGTGATTCAGCCGGGCAAGTTTCGGCGGGTTCGAACCAGGTAGCTGGCGCCGCCGACGAATCTGCCAAGGTTAGCGTGCAGGCTTCTTCGGCTATCGAAGAAGTCACCAGCACCATGCACGAAATGAGCATCAACGTGCAGAACGTTGTTAAAAACACGCAGGTGCAGGCCTCGAGCGTGGCGGAAACCTCCGCTTCTATCGACCAGATGGTAACTTCAATCCAGCGCGTGGCGGACACCGCGAAGGTGTTGCTCGACATTGCCAACCGCTCACGCGAAGAAGTCGTCGTCGGGATTCAGACGATGGAGAAGACCACCGACGGCCTCAACCGCACAAACAAAGCGATTCAGTCCTCTGCTGAAATCATCAACGTTCTCGGACATCGCGCGGACGATATCGGCCGCATCATCGAAGTCATCGACGATTTGGCGGAACAGACCAATTTGCTTGCGCTTAACGCCGCCATCGAAGCGGCACGCGCCGGCGAACACGGACTGGGCTTTGCGGTTGTTGCCGACGAAGTTCGCAAACTGGCCGAAAAATCCACCCAGTCCACTAAGGAAATCGCCGAACTAATCCAGAGCATCCAGCGAGAAGCCAGGCAAGCCGTGGAAAACATGGAGCGCAGCACGCGGATCGTCGAAGAAGGTCTGACGCTCGGCAACGACCTCGGAACGGCATTGCACAAGATTTCCAACGTCGTCACCGAAGTTTACAAGTTCTCGCAGGAAATTGGCGCGGCTACCAACGAGCAGTCCGTCGGCTCCGCGCAAATCGCGAAAGCCACCAGTCGTCTCACTGAAATCACGCAAGAAATTAACTCCGCCGTCGAAGAGCAGGCGTCCGGCGCGCAAGCCGTGGTTCGCGCCATGGACAAGATGCGCGAGCTCGTACAGCAGTCAGCGTCCAGCTCTACCGAACTTTCCGCTGCCGCCGAGCAGATGCTCAAGCTTTCCCGCAACCTGCTGGACAGCATGGATCGGTTCGTTCTCGATCGCGCGGTGCAGGCGAAGGCCAAGCGGGACTTTTCTTCCGGCCGTCGCAACGCCGACCCAGAAAATTCACGCGCCTTTGAATATGCGGAACTCGTTCGCTCCTGAAGTGCCGGAGACCCTTTGATGGAAAAAGAACTTCAGGTCGTAGGTTTTCGCATCGGCGATGAAACATTCGGAGTCCGCATCGGCTCCGTGCGCGAAATCGTCCGCGTGCCGGAAATCACGACGGTGCCAAACGCGCAGGAGACGATCGAAGGCGTAATCAATCTGCGTGGAAAAATCATTCCCGTTGTGGATTTACGCAAGCGATTTGGCCAGGTTGAAATCACCACAGATAAGAAAAGCCGGATTCTGGTAGTGGAACTGGAAAACAAGCTGGTCGGGCTTATCGTCAATTCCGCTTCGGAAGTCCTCAAGATTCCGCCGTCGGAAATCGAATCGCCCGGATCGGTTTTTGCCGACGGCGAATCCAGTTATGTCACTGGCGTCGGAAAGCTTAAGGGCCGCCTGATCATCCTGTTGGACATCAACAAGCTGTTGCATCGCCCCGAATTCAAGAAGCTCGAGGAGGCTGCGGAACCAGTCGCCGCTCTGAGATAGCTGCTTGAAAGAACGGCGCCGTTGCGCGCATTCGCATGGGAACCCTCACGGCACAAATTCAACTGACTGAAGCAGAGCTTAAGCTCCTGCAGACCCTGGTCTATCAGGAATGCGGCATGTTTTTTGACGAACGCCGCTCCCATTTTCTTAAAGACCGTCTGCAGCGCCGCCTCAAGGCGTGCCAGCTGGATTCGTTTTACAGCTACTATCGTCTGCTTACCAGCCGCGAGGGCCGCGCCGAGCTTGCCTTGTTGCTCGAGAACCTCACGGTTAACGAGACAAGTTTCTTCCGGAATCGCCCGCAACTCGATCTGTTGCAAAAATCGGTCTTGGAAGAACTGCTCCGAAAAAAACAGGAACGCCGGGACTGGACTCTGCGCGTCTGGAGTGCCGGTTGTTCTTCGGGTCAGGAGCCATACTCGGTCGCCATCCTGATCTGCGACGCCTTGGCCTACTATTACCTGAGAAATCCTCTTCCGTTTGACATGCCGTCGCCGAAGCCGCTGATTCCTCCGCCTTGGAAACTCGAAATTCTCGCGTCAGACATCAGCTACGCCAGCTTGCGTGGCGGGCAGGACGGGCTCTACACCGAGCAACAGATGGAGCCGGTGGACTATACCTGCCGCCTGCGCTATTTCGAAAAAAACGGCGAGAAATATGCCGTGAAGAAGCAGCTCAAGGAACTCGTCCAGTTCGACTTCCATAACCTGAAGACCGAATTCTTGCCGCGTCGAAACGACATCATTTTGTGCCGCAACGTCATGATCTATTTCGATGAGGCCGAGCAAAAGCGCCTGATCGACAAGTTCTACAACTGCTTGAATCCCGGTGGATATCTCTTCGTGGGCCACGCGGAAAGCCTTTTCGGTCTTACGCAAAAATTTCGTATGGTGCACGAAAACAACGGCACCGCGTACCAGCGCCTTGAGGTGAATAGTTGAATTTTTCTCCCGAAGAGCGGGGAACGGAGCTTCGCGCGCTTTTCTTTGAAAGCGCCAATGAACTCCTCCAGTCCCTGAACGAGTCTGGGCTGGAGCTCGAAGCTCGTCCGGCGGACGAAGAGGTTATCCGCAGCGTGCGCCGTGTTGTACACACGCTGAAGGGCGACTCGGCCGCGTGCGGCTTCACAAAGTTGAGCGAAATCGCGCACGAACTCGAAGACATCCTTGTACCTCAGATGGGGAAGTCGCAAGGCGCGAAATTCGCCGAGGTCGTCCTGGTTGCGGCTGATTCCTTCGAGGCGATGCTCTCGGCGTACCAGCGCGAGGTTGAACCGCCAAATGTGGATGCCCTGCGCGCAATGATTCAGCAATTGCGGGAGGCTCCGTATTCTTCTGCCGCCGTGACCGGCTCCGTGACCGTGGCTCCCGCAGGTTTTGAATGGAGCGAATACGAGCAGCTGATGATTTCCGAAGCGATCCATCGCGGCGAGAATGTGTTTAATGTTGCGCTGCGTATCGATCAGTCGAGCGGTATGCGTGCGGCTGCCTTTCAGTTGATTCGAAATGTATTGCATGGTTGCGGAACGGTAATTGCTCTCCGTCCGGAAGACAATTCCGCCGCGGCGACCGTCGAAGTCGTAGAAGCCGCGCTTGCGACTGCACTTTCACAAGAACAACTCGCGCAAAAGTGCCGCATCCCCGCGATCGTCTCCCATGTCGTCGTGGAAGTGGCGTCTCACGCTAAGACTGCCGAACACGAACTGCTTGCGGACCTGCTCGACGCCCACGCGGCCAAAGTCAACGCCGCGGTTGCAGATTCCGGCGATCACTCTGTCGCCGGCAAGCCCGGCGCGCTGGGTTCCGCGGTCGCAGCGGTCGCCGAGAGCACACTACGCGTGGATGCGGCCCGCATCGATTCTGTAATGAACCTGGTCGGCGAACTCATCATTGGCAAATCTATGCTGAACCGGGCCCTCACCGAATTTGATCGCACACATGCAAAAGATCCTGTCCGAGCCAAACTCGCCGATGCGCTTGCGTTTCAAGCCCGCGTGCTGGATGAACTGCACAAGTCGGTTCTTAAGATTCGCATGGTGCCGGTTGAGCAACTCTTCCGTCGCTTCCCGCGCGTCGTGCGTGACGTTGCCAAGCACTGTGGAAAAGACGTGGCCGTGGAAATCGCGGGCCAAAATACCGACCTCGACAAGGGAATTCTGGACGCCCTCGCGGAACCTTTGACACACATAGTGCGCAACGCGGTTGATCACGGGATCGAATCGAGTGAGGACCGAATCGCCGCGGGCAAAGGCGCGCGCGGGACGATTTACCTGAATGCCTACCATCAGGGAACGCAAGTAGTCATCGAAGTCCGTGATGATGGCCGCGGAGTCGATCTCGATCGCGTTCGCAAACAGGCAGTACAACAAGGACTCGTCAAGGCCGAAGATGCGGCTCGCCTCTTGGAATCCGAACTGACCAATATGATTTTTGAGCCGGGCTTCAGCACCGCTTCGCAGATCACGGAAGTTTCCGGCCGTGGCGTAGGTATGGACGTCGTACGAACGGTGCTCGACAAACTAAAAGGCACAGTCCAGGTGATTAGCAATCCCGGAAAGGGAACAACGATTCAGCTGCGGGCTCCGCTGACTCTGGCCAGCATCCAGACACTGCTTTTCCGCGTCGGCGGGCGCCTCTTCGCAGTACCGATCTCGTCGGTCGTAGAAATTACACGCGTGTCGGGCGAAGAGATTCACCGCGTGGATCAGCGCGAAGTTCTGCGTCTCCGTGACCAGGTGTTGACCGTGGTTCGCCTTAACAGTCTGCAGGGCATCCATGCTGTAGGTTCGGCGAAGAACGCTAAGAAGAATTTTGTCATCGTCATCGGAGCAGCCGAAAAGCGCTTCGGCCTGATCGTGGATCAGCTTGTTGGTGAAGAAGAACTCGTCATCAAGGCTCTTCCGGCCGACATTGTCGCCAGCGACCTGGTCAGCGGTGCCTCGATTCTCGGTGATGGCACCGTCGTATTGATTTTGAATGTCCCAGCTGTGCTTTCGCGCCTCTCCCGCGCAATTCCACTTGGGGCTATCGCATGAAAGAACGTGTACGAGTGTTAGTTGTGGACGACTCCGCGCTGATGCGGAAGTTGATCCCGAACATTCTGGCGCGCGACCCGCAGATCGAAGTCGTGGGGACCGCCATGGATGGCGCGTTTGCTTTGAAGAAAATTGAGGAGCTGCGTCCCGACGTAGTGACGCTCGACCTTGAAATGCCGCGCATGGATGGCATGGAGACGCTGCGCATGATCATGCGGCGCGCCCCGTTGCCGGTCATTCTTGTGAGCACTCATTCGAAAGAAGGGGCATACTCAACTTTTAAGGCCCTCGCTTTGGGCGCAATCGACTTCGTCGCGAAACCTAAAGAGGCCTCGGCGGGCCATCTTGACGCCATCGCGGATCAGCTCATCGAGAAAATAAAAGTCGCCAAGCGCACGGTCGGCAAAACGATCTCGCAGCGCTTTCTGGAAGAGCCGCCGAAGCCGGTAAAGAAAAATGCGCGTGTTGCCGTTCCCCCGAACCGGATCATCGCGATTGGAGTATCTACGGGCGGCCCGAACGCCCTCCAATACGTTCTTTCGCAAATACCTGCAGAATTCTCCGCCAGCGTCCTTCTGGTTCAGCACATGCCGGAAGGCTTCACCGAAATGTTCGCGCGCCGGCTGGACGAATGTTGCGCGCTGGATGTTCAGGAAGCACGCTCTGGCGATTTGTTGCTCGCTGGGCGTGCCCTGGTTTGCCCCGGCAATCGTCACATGATGGTTCGCCGAATGCCCCGCGGTGACGTAGCCGTGCTTAATGACGCTGCGCCGGTTAACGGTCATCGACCGTCCGTCGATGTTCTCTTCCATTCTGTTGCCCAAGAATTTGGTCCGACTTCCGTCGGCGTCCTGATGACAGGTATGGGTGAGGATGGTGCCGAGGGCCTTGGGGCAATCAAAGCTGCTGGCGGCTACACGATCGCGCAGAGTGAGGATACCTGTGTGGTTCCCGGTATGCCTCGCGCGGCGATTCTTAAAGGTTACGCCAGCCGAATTGTTCCGTTGGAGTCGATCGGTCCGCAACTGGTCGCGCAATTCGGCGGCGATCGCGCATCGGAACGCTTTGAACGCGACCGCGAAAAACTGGAACGTTCGGACAAGTCGGATCGCGCGGAAAAAACGGAACGTAGCGAGGTTGGCGAAAAAGTGTCAGCGCCAAGCAATCGTTCATAGGGTTTTAGTGGCGCCGAAACTGAACTTGGCCCACACAGCAAGGATTTGACAAGGAGAAGGTCATGCCACAGTTTGCCGCTCTGCTAAGGAAAGACAGCCAGCCCGTCCGCTATCTCGTCGTGGACGACTCCGTCTTCGCGCGCAAAAACATCATCAAGATGGTGCAGCTTTTCGGCGGCGAAGTCGCCGGTGAAGCCGGGGACGGCCTCACCGCGATCGCGGAGTTCAACCGCACCAAGCCGGACATTGTCCTGATGGACATCACCATGCCGCAGATGGAGGGCATCGAGGCGGTGGAGCGTATCGTCCGCCAGCACCCCGAAGCCCGCATCGTGATGGTCTCGTCCGTCGGCTACCAGGAAAATATCCTCGCCGCACTGCAAAAGGGCGCTAAGCACTTCGTGCAAAAGCCGGTAAAGCCCGAAGTTCTTTACGAAATTCTTCGCTATGTCTTGAGCGACGATCCTTCCGCTGCCGGAGCTCCCGTCGCTCTTGCAGGAGAACACCGCTCATGAGAATGGATCTGATCCAGCCGTTTATCAACGCCGCGGACGCTGTCTTCGCCGAATCGCTACAAGGTCCAACGAAGATTGGCGACCTCTCGATGGAAGAGGGCGCTTATCGCCGGAAGGGAATTGCCGCACTGATCGCGATCAAAGGCGACATCGAAGGGCGCGTCATCCTCGACTTGGCTCCCGAAGTCGCGTCAAAGGTTGCGGCGATTCTTACGGGTACCGAATCGGCTGACGAACAAATAGCGCGCGAAACCGTCTGCGAGCTCGCCAACATGGTGATCGGCAATTCGGTGACGCTTCTCAACGATCAGGGCTACACCTTCAAGGTGTTCCCGCCTGAAATTCATACCAGCGACGAAGGACTAAGAGGCTCGGCCGATACTGAAGCGATGGTTTTAGCCATCGAAACCACTTGCGGAAATATCTTTCTGAACATTGCCATGCATCACTTGGCACGCCGCCGCCGCGAACGCGACTTGGCTCCCGCAGTTCGTTAACGCATTTTTTCTTCGAAGCAACATAAGCGAGAATAGGGCGTTGTTTCGTTCGCAGGAACAATGAAGCGTCCGAATCGCGTCTTACTCATCCTCACGAGTGTTTGGCTCATAGCATTCGCGGCCTTGGCCGCGCGGCTGCTCTTTGCATGGGACCAGCAGGGCAAGATTCCTCACACCGCTTTGGCAACCGTTCCTTTCGACCAGGAGACCGGAAATATCTCGCTCTCGTTGTCGCAAGGCCACGGCTATGCAAACCTCTTTCGCAAAGCCACGGGACCGACGGCTTGGCTCGCGCCCGTTTACCCTTTTCTGCTGTCCGTGATTTTCCGGTTCTTCGGCGCAATGACGCTCGCCAGCTTTTTCGTAGCCGTTTTGATCAACGCAATATGTTCCGCCGCCGCCACCTTTCCGCTTTACGCAATCGCGCGCCGCGCCGCGGGAGTTCCAGCTGCCACGGCCACAGCGTGGGCTTGGGTTTTTCTACCCGCTGGCGTTCTGATGCCGTTCGAATGGATTTGGGACACATCCCTTTCCGTCCTGCTCGCGGCCAGCTTAGTTTGGCTAACGCTACGGGTCGCAGAATTCCCCAAACGAACACTGTGGCTTGCTTACGGCTTGTTGTGGGCGCTTGCGCTGCTGTCGAACCCGGCCATGGGCATCGCTCTGCCGTTTCTATTCGCATGGGCTATTGCTCGTGCAGGTTTTGTACCAAACCGGTCGTGGTCCACTCCCCTCGCCTCACTAGCAGTGGTTTTTCTCTGCTGTCTTCCCTGGACTCTCCGCAACTATCACCACTTTCATCGTCTGATTCCAATTCGTTCTAGCCTTCCGTTCGAACTGTGGATCGGCAACAACGACATCTTTGATGAGCAGGCAGTCCATGGCAGACAGCGCATCACGCGATTTGAGGAAACACGACGCTATGCTCAACTCGGCGAGACCGCCTACCTCGACGAAAAATCGCATCTTGCTCGTTCCTTCATCAAAGAAAACCCCGCTCTCTTTGCCAAGCTGACTGGCCGTCGCATCGTGGCAACTTGGTTCGGGACTGAGCATCCGTACGACGACTTCGAGCGCGCGGATTCGCTCCTGGTGCGAATCATTCTTCTCGTCAATCTTCTACTTACCCTCGGCACCTGCGGCGGCATCTGTTTCCTACTCACCAACAAGCATCCGCTGACCGTTCCTCTCATCGTGTTTCCTGTTCTCTATCCGTTGATCTACTACGTAACGCACACCTCTCTCCGCTACCGCCATCCCATCGATCCGTTCCTGCTTTTGCTCACTGTCTTTTCTGCCGCATCCGCATATCGCACCATCCGGCCATCTGTTCGCCCTGCAGGTTTCCTTTCATAAAAACGATTTAAACCTTTTTCAGCAAATCGTATCGCTGTACAATGCGCACCGGCGATTCTTCGCGCGAGGAACTACATGCGACGACTCTTGCTCTCTTTCGTGTTGACGCTCGCGATGGTAACGACTATTTCTGCTCAGCAAAAACTCTCGACACATTGGGAGGAACTAACCGCCGACGACTTCCGCCACGCTATCCAGCAATCAAAAGGAACTTGCCTCCTCCCGTTCGGAATTCTCGAAAAGCATGGCCCGCATCTTCCGCTCGGCACGGACCTCATCAATGTTCGCTATGCCTCTCTCCACGCCGCCGAACAGGAATACGCCATCGTTTTCCCGGAATACTATTTCGGCCAAATTTTTGAAGCCAAGCACGAACCCGGCACGATCGCCTATAGTCGCGAACTCGAGCTCAAACTTCTGCAGGAAACCACCGACGAAATGGCTCGCAACGGCTGCAAGAAAATCATCATTGTTAACGGACATGGTGGCAACGAAAGCCTCTTACCGTTTTTCGCCCAGTCGCAGCTTGAAAAGCTTCATGACTATGTCGTCTACATTCAGCGAGGCGCCAACAGAGAACCGAACAATCCTTTGAAAAAAGACGCGCTCGACATGCACGCTGGCCAATCCGAAACGTCGAACACGATGATCTCGCGACCTGATCTCGTTCATCTCGATCGGGCCGGCCAGGAATCAGGTGCTGACCAAAAGCACGCTCCACTCCCGGAAACTGTCTACACCGGAATCTGGTGGTATGCGCGCTTTCCTGAGCACTACTCAGGTGACGGCACCATCGCCAGCAAAGAACTCGGCGAAGCCGACATGAAGCACTGGGTTTCCACCATTGCGGAAGTGATTCGCGCGGTTAAGGCCGACGAGAACAGCCTTCGCCTGCAAAACGAATTCTACGAAAAGAGCCACCATCCGCTCGACACCAAACAATAGCGTTTTTCGCAGAACATGACTGACAACCCTCGAAAGCAGGGCGACTTGGTGCTGGGTATGGATCAGCCCATCACCCGTCGCGACTTTCTTGGTTCGACACTTCTCGCCTCAGGCGCGCAGCTTCTAGAGCCTTTCTCGCCGGCTCAGTTTTTCGCCGAGCATCCCGAGCAGGCACCTGCAGGTGCGGCCGAAGACTGGAACGGCTACGGCGGCGTCGGCGACTACGCCAACAGCAACGGCAACACTTGGGAAGTTCTAAGCGCCGGCCATCGGTTGCGCGAGTCGCAGAGTTCACCCGGCGCAGGGGCGGTCCACGACACCGGTGAACGCTACGATTGCGTCGTCGTGGGCGGCGGCATCAGCGGTCTCGCCGCTGCGCTTTTCTTTATCCGGCAGGCCGGGCCGAAAGCCCGCGTCTTGATTCTAGAAAACCATCCCATCTTCGGCGGCGAAGCCAAGCAAAACGAATTCGAAGTGGACGGACATCGCCTCACCGCCCACCAGGGCTCGGCGATCTATTTCGTCCAGTATCCGCGCAGCTTCCTCGCCGAGTTTTACGATTCGATCGGATTGCACCAGCCGCGCCTCCCGTACCAACAATGGGCCGGGGAAGGCCCTGTCATGTCCATCGGCCGCACGCCCTACGACGCCGAAGGAATGTCATCAGGCCAGTATGGTTTCTGGTTTGCGAAATCAGGCGGCAACCCAAACGGAAAGTGGCAAGTCGATGCGGTCCGCCAAAAATTCTCAGCCGCGCCTGTTTCTGCCGCTGACCGCGCAGAACTTCTTCGCTGGTATTCCGGCGACGCCCAGAAACATTCGCAGTTCGTCCCGCCGCAATATGAAGGCGACGACATCTCCCGCGCTCTCGATGCGGTTTCTCTCGAGGATCACTACATTAAGCGCTTCGCTCTGAAGCGCGATTTCATCCGCACTTATCTTTCACCCGATCTTGGCGGCGGCTCCGGTCTCGGCGCCGATGCTCTTTCCGCCTACTCCGAATATGCCGCTGACCTTCTCCATCCCTACGAAAAAGAAGGCGAGGCCGTCCAGATGTTCCCCGGCGGTAACACGACTATTGCGCGCCTCCTTGCAAAAGCGCTCGTCCCGGGCTGCATCGCGGGCGAACCAACGGTGGAAGACGTCACGCGGCAAAATGTGAATTTCGCCACGCTCGATGCGGGCGAATCCCGCGCACGCATGCGCCTCAATGCGACCGCCTTGGGCGTTTCTCACGAAGGCGACCCTCAACGCGCCGAAACGGTACAGGTCGTCTACTCGCAAGAAGGACAGCTCTTTCGAGTCCGCTCTCGCTCGGCCGTAATGGCCGGTGGCAGTTGGACGTCCAAACACATCGTCCGCGACCTATCGCCAACTCACAAAGCGGCCTATGCCCAATTCTTCCGGTCGCCGTGCGTCATGGCCAACGTCGCGCTACGCAACTGGCAGTTTCTTGCCAAGCTAGGAGTCAGTGGCTGCCGCTGGTTTGGAGGCGGCATCGGTAGCTACTTCGAAGTCTGCCGCAAAGCACTGGTTGGCGATGTCGCTCCAACGATTAGTCCCGACCAACCGATTGTCTTGACTCTGAAGATTCTCTTTTCACGTCCCGGCCTCTCCACCGAGGAACAAGGCCATCGCGGCCGCGCTCAACTTATCACCACGTCTTTTCGCGAATACGAACGCCAAATCCGCGAGCAGTTCACCGAAATGTTTTCCGCCGCGGGCTTCGACGCCAAACGCGACATCGCCGGAATCATTCTCAACCGCTGGGGCCACGCCTATCTCAGCCCGCAGCCCGGCTTCTTCTTTGGCTCCAATGGCCAACCCGCGCCGCGTGAAGTCCTCCGCTCCGCCCCGTTCGGCCGCATCGCATTCGCAAACACCGATCTCGCCGGCGCCATGGACCACCGCTATTCAATCTTGGAAGCGCGCCGCGCCGTTTCTCAGCTTTTCGATTCTGTGATTGCCTGATTCGGAGGAACGTCGTACAGAAGGGAAGTACGAATCGGGGATCAGCGGTCGCGCCGCAGCTGCTCCAGCCAGCGTTCCAGCGTGGACTGATGCCGGGACTCAACGTCGAGAAATTCGAGACCCATTCCCACTCGTGGCTTGACGATTCGAACCACGGCCAAAGCCTCGACTAGCTGTTCTTTTCGGCGCAGCGTCAATCTCAATCGGCAACCGGCAACCAGCGGCTTGCTAGTGCACACAAAACATCCGCCCATCGAGAGGTCGGACGTGACACCGTCCGCCGTCGCACCGGTTTCCAGGTCCAAAAACATCGCATCAGCGGCAAAAGGGTGCCGGATCGCGTAGCGCCGGTCGCGTACCGGTAGCGAGCGCGATCCGCTCTTGCCTAAGTGGTCTTCCATGGAAATTACGTTCTTCACGGCGCTGAGTTCCGTCTTTTGTGTGGCCCGATGACCCTCTCAGTTTGACTCAAAAAGCTTGCGAACGTGCTGTCCCGCTTCCGGAATCTGCCTAAGAATTAACAGTCCTTTGGTACTACTCGCGCCGCTGCTCGTTATTAGTGCATGCGACAAAACCCGCTGCCATGGCCTCTCTTATGGCCCTATGGCTTGATAGACTCAACTCATGCGCGGTCTTCGCCTCTTATGACCACCACTCGCACCGAAGCTATTCGCCAAAGCGACCGCGTCACCCTCCGCCTGCCCCTCGAAGCATCCTGGGTGGACGGTACTGGCATGGTGCGCCGTCTCAACGCGCAGTCTCTTCTCGTCAGTCGCAATGGTGGCGTCCTACGCCTGCAGGACGCTTTTTCTGCCGGTCAGGAACTTACCCTTCGGCGCCCCCTCGAAGGCGACAGGATCAAGACTGTTCGGGCGCGCATCGTCGCAGAAATTGACCGCGAGCCGGAAGGCTTCCTCTACGCAATCCATATCCTCGAGCCTCGCGCTGATTTCTGGGATATCGAATTTCCCGCTCCGCACAAGGCTGACGAAGCGCTTGCTCGCCTTCTTATGGAGTGCGGCTTTTGCCAGCGCCGCGAAGTCATCTACCTCAACGAACTCGAGCTGAAGTCCTTCGAAGCCCGTAAATGTATCGCTCGCATTTGTAAGATCTGCGATGCTCCGGCCATTTGGGTTGAAGCACAGTCGGATTTCACCAAACCAACCGCTACATCACTTCGCTTGGATGAAGAGGCGCGAGTGCTTCCACGCCGCAATCGCACTCGCGTCAAGGCTCGCGTCCTCGCATGCATCAGGCGCCGCGGATTTCAGGAAGAGGTCGCCGTTTGCGAAGACCTATCCAAGGGCGGCATCGCGTTCCGTAGCCGCAATCAGTACCCCGAAGGCAGTCGCGCGGAAGTTGCTGTTCCGTTCACTCCGGGCAGCAGCGCCATTTTTGTGCCAATTCGCATCGTCTTTTCCCAAGCCATCCCATCCGCAGGTCTTTTCCGCCACGGCGCGGCCTACCTGAAACCGCCCGAGTAGTCAGCTGGCTCCTGCAAAACTCGGTTCAGTTCTTGTCACCAAACCGTTTAGAATCCGTCTGAATTCACACCGGACAGAATCAAAAGGGAGGGCTTCACCGTGGCCAGTCCAACCAAGGCAATCGTTTCTGCGGGAACCATCTGCGGCGTTATGGACATCACCGCCGCCCTCGTCGTCTACGGAATCATGGGTGCGAAGCCTCTCCGCCTCCTGCAGGGCATCGCAGCTGGCATGCTCGGATCAAGCAGCTACAGCGGCGGTCTGTTAACAGCGTTCCTGGGCCTCGTTCTGCACTTTGCCATAGCGTTTGGTGCCGCCACTGTTTTTTATCTCGCCAGCCGCGGTATCCGCTTCCTCATCGATCAAGCAGTATTGTCTGGTGTTCTCTACGGCATCGCAGTTTATTTTTTCATGCAGTGGATTGTAATTCCGCTGTCCCATGCCCGCCGAAATCCCTTTTCCCTGAAGTTCATGATCATCGGCATCATTATTCACATCTTCTGCGTCGGTCTGCCGATCGCACTTAGCGTGCGCAAGTACGGGCGATGAAGCAATAAGTGTCTTGCCTATCGCGCCGATTCAGTTCGCAGCTTTTGCCGGTGATGCCATCAATCGCGGCAGCAGGAAATGAAAGAATTTTTCCGAATCCGACGACAAGCAAGCCGAAGCGTTAGGCGTTCCAGATGTCAGCTTGGTCATCCCTTTTTCGTCCACCGTGACGTGCATCGCTTCCACCGGACATAGTTCCGGATCCACCGCGTAAGCTACCGCCATCGCATCGAACAACGTAGCCGTCGGTGTCCGCGTCGAGCTCACCCATTGGAAGTAAAGCGCCGCCAGCGCATTTGTTAGCTGCGAGCCGGTGCTGAACAACAGCGTTCGCTTGTTTTCGTCCAGCAAAAGTTGCGTCGAGTCCAGCGGCATCATGAAGATGGGCACGCCACTTCCAAACAGTTTCTGCGCCGCTTTCACGTCGCTGTAGATGTTGTACTCCGGCTCTGGCCCGCGATCCGACCCGTACCCGAGGTCTCCGTAGCCCCGCCGAATTGAGCCTCCCATCAGCACGACCCGCTTGAACTTCCGGAATGCGTCTACGTCCCGGTCAATCGCGGTGCCCAGATTCGTCAACGGCCCGATCGCAACCAGCGTAATTTCCCCAGGCGCCTTCTTGGCTTGCTTAAGCAGAAATTCGACTGCGTCCGAATTTGCAGGCGATGGCTTGCCCTCCTTTGCCCACTGGCTCTGCGTAAAAGTAGCTTTACTCTGAGTAGGAACTCCGGCGAGCACTGGAACAGTTTCCGCTTCGGCTTCTTTTACCAAGCGATTAGCGAGCTTCGCCCGCAGCGCCGTGTCTCCCCACGCCGTAGTAATCCCGATTACTTCGATTTCCGTGCTTCGCAGCGCCAGTGCCAACGCAAACGCATCGTCAATGTCGTCGCCGATGTCGGTATCCAGAATCACCTTGCTCGCTGCTTTTCCGAGCGAAACTGTCTGTGCGGGCAGTGGTGTCGTGCAAAGCCCCACAATCCCCAAAACGCACAACGTAGCCGCTAGTCGTCGCATTGTTTCCCTCGAGAAACAGCCAAGGATACCACTCGCACAGTTATTGGAGATCCAACGTTGATTGCGGCCGCTTTGCCTTGACACAAAGTTGACTTGACACTCGGCCCGCAGCGCAGTTCACTTGCAGCAAGCTTTTGATGCCTTGGCTGCCGCCCAGACGTGTGTAGGCCTCGCATGGGTTCTCCTCGAGTAGTGTTACCAGTTGTTTTCGCCGCTCAATTTCTCGTCTTGGGAGCGGCGAGCCTCCCCGCGCAGACATCTCCCGCCTCAGCTCTGCTCGACTCAAAGGCCGCCATAGGTAACGCCACTCTCAAGGTTTGCTTGCGGTTAGAAGACGAAACTCCTTTCCTTGGAGCGGCCATGGTCAGGGTTGCCCCCGAGGAAGGCAATGAGCTGCTTGGGATGGCGGCCGATGCTCCCGGTGAATACCTGTTTTCCGGTATCACCTCCGGTAAGTACGCCGCGATCGTCAGCGCGCCGGGTTACACCGTTCTCACCCTCAATTTCAAAATTGATGAGGGGCCACGGGAGAAGTCCATCTTTGTCCCGATGAAGCCCAGGCTCGCTGCAGAGCCTGTGCAGAATCTTCAGTTGACCGTTTCCGGTGCATCGTCCGAAGAGCCTCGAGTTCCCGAGGGAACGCCAACCGCGGCAGCGGATGATGCTTCTGCAACTCCGTCGGCTGCTCCCGATCCCGAACCCGAATCGCCGGTTTCCTCGACGGGCCGCAATTTTTGGGCGCCGCACGAATTACAGCAGTCCGTTCCGCCCGTTGATTCCGCTGTCGCTTGTCCGGTCCAAGACATCCTTCGCGGCGTTGCCGGTCGCATGACTGAATTTGTTCAAACCCTCGAGCGCTTCACCGCAACCGAAAAATTGGAGCACTTTCCCGTGGGGCGCGATGGTGTCCGCAAGTCTCCAGAGACGCGCTCCTTCGCGTACGTAGTCTCCCTGAGCCAAAATCGCATTGGCACCATCCTCCTCGACGAGTACCGCAACGGAAAAATCGACGCGGAGGAATTTCCCGCTCACACGGCTTCGCGCGGCTCGCCTGCCATGGCTCTGATTTTTCATCCTGCATTGTCCGAGGATTTCGAGTTCCGGTGCGAAGGTTTGGGCCATTGGGCCGGTAGGGAAGCGTGGCAAGTTCACTTTCTTCAACGATCCGACCATCCGATACGCATCCGTTCCTATTCGGTTGGCGGCCGTTCCCGCGGGTTACCGCTCGAAGGACGGGTATGGATCGATCCTGGCAGCTTTCAAGTCTTGCGACTCGAATCAGAGTTGGTGGAACCGCTTCCGGATATTGCTTTGACCCACGAACATTTCACGATCGACTATCAGCCTGTCCAGTTTCGCTCCACTGGTCAGCAACTCTGGCTTCCGCAGACCGCAGAGATCTACGTCGAGCGTAAAGGCAAGCGATTTTACCGTCGCCATGCCTACTCCGATTTTCGACTGTTTAATGTCGACGCTTCTCAGAAAATTCAGACTCCCAATCAGTCCTTCAGCTTTACCAACCTTTCTGATCGCGACGTTTCAGGTGAGCTTACGGTCGATACTCCCGAAGAAGTGGCGCGCATAGCGCCATTCACGCTTCGCTTCACTGTTCCAGCTCACTCTCAGATTTTCAAGCTCGTCGGACGCGGTAAAGACATTGATTTGGCACCATCGTCGGTTGCGTCCGCTACCTTTGTCCATGACGGCGACCCCACCGCGATCAAGGTTGACACCCGCCTCACCCGCGGCGCCTCTCTTGACGTAATCTCGAAAGCCAAACAGCCTCCTTCCGACCAGGCAGCATCGCAGCCGGCCGCGCAAGGTTCGCAACCCTAGCCGGATTCCACATCGCGGCGGCCACCCATTGCGGTCCTCTTTCGCGCGTCTTAGAATCCCCTTCGGCTCCTCGCATGCCTTCTTACTTCGATTTGTGCCTCCGTCCAAATAACATTCTTGTTTGGTGCGTCTGTTCTGCGGTGTTATTGCTGGTCTCCGGCCGCGCTGTCGCACAGCAAAGCGATGCGGAACAGAACGCGGCACCGGTCGTCGAAGGGAGAGTCAGCGATCCGGTCGGAAAGCCCGTTTCCAAAGCGGTGCTTCGGCTTGAACCGGAAAAGTCCAGTTCTTCAGAAAACGTGTCGAGCGCGAAGGCGACAACCGGCGAGGATGGGAAATTCGTCCTCGAAGCTCCCAGGCCTGGTCACTACACGCTCAGCATTACCGCAGACACGTTCAGTACATTAGTCATGCGCAACGTCATGCTCGCCTCTGCAGAACGGCGTCACGTCGATCTGACCCTGGAACCGAGCACAACCGACGCGACGACTCCTCCTATGCAGTTTTCCGACTCACCCAACTTCACTGTCGCTGGTATCACCGACCGCAGCAACATGGGTCTCCATGGCTCCGATGCGAACGTCCGCGCCAGCGATGCTCTCGCCAAAGAAACGGCCGCTCTCAAGTCCGGCTCAGGTTCTAACAGCGGCGCCCCTGTTGCGGGCGACGCGCACCGCCTTGCCGGTGACGCAAAAGAAAAAAGTGGCGACCCGCTCGGTGCCCTCAAGGAATACGAAGCCGCCGTAAGAGCCGACCCCAGCGAGCAAAACTATTTCGCTTGGGGCACAGAACTGCTTCTCCACAGAGCTGGCCAACCCGCAATACAAGTTTTTTCCGTCGGTGCGAAAGCCCATCCCGATTCCTCACGCATGCTCGCAGGCCTCGGCGCCGCCTACTATTCGAACGGTCAATTCAACGAAGCTGCGACCCAGGTATGCCGCGGCTCCGATGTCAGTCCGTCCGATCCCATGCCGTATGTCTTCCTCGGCAAAATGGAACAGGCTGCCGCCGAGACTTTTCCTTGCAGCGAGATAGCGATGTCGCGCTTTTCGACAGAGCAGCCAGCGAATCCCCAGGCAAATTTTTTATACGGCCTCGTTCTTTGGAAAAAGGCCCGCAAGACACAAGACGCAACCAATCTCTCGCGCGCCGAGCAACTCTTTCGAAAAGCGCTGGAATTGAAGCCTGACTTCGCCGAGGTTTACCTTCAACTCGGGATGTTGTATAACGCGCGGGGCGACAAGGGCTCGGCGCTCGCCGCTTTTCAGAAGGCAGTCAGCGCAGATCCCAAGTCGAGTCAGGCTCATTACCAGTTGAGCCTTGCGTATCGCCGCTCAGGAGCCGCTGCAAAAGCCGACAGCGAGATGAAAGCGTATGACGAACTCCGCCGCTCCGAGGATGCCGCCGTCGAAAAAGAGCGTCGCGAGCTTCGCCAGTTCGTCACCATTCTCCAGGAAGAGAAGTCAACTCAACCTTGAGTCGTCGCTAATGACAGGATCTTTGCCGCGGTTGCGTCTTCAAGCTGTTGTAGAGCAGATCACAGTCTCGCGGGAGAGCACATGAACCCAGTCTGCAAGCAAGCAGTGCGCATCTTCGTCGCTTCCATCTGTGCAGTGTTTGTTTCAATTTCAGCTCGCGCCGCTGAGTCGAACTTCGCTCTCCGCTCCCCGGACGATCGCATCGAAGTCCAGATCCACGTAGCGAACCGTATCACGTACGACGTCTCGTTCAGTGGCAAAGCGCTCCTCAAGGATGCCTCCCTCGCGATAAAAATCGGCGACAAAACTCTGGGCGAAAATCCGCAACTCAAATCCACCAAGAAAAACTCCATCGACAAAATGCTCGAGCCGATCGTCCGCCAGAAGTTCGCCAAAATTCGCGAGCATTACAACGAGCTCCGACTTGACTTCGACGGCGGCTACGCAGTGGTCTTCCGCGCCTATCCGGAGGGAGTCGCCTACCGTTTCGAAACCTCTCTCGGCGGCGAAAATGTAAAGGTTTTCAGTGAAGACTCCATCTTTCGCTTCGCTTCCGACTTCTCCGTCTTCTATCCCGAAGAAGAATCCATGTTCTCCCACAACGAACGCAAATATCTCCCGCGTCCGCTCAAGGAAATTCCTTCCACTAAGTTCGCCACCTTGCCCGCAGTCGTCGACGCCAACGGAATCAAGGTCGCCATCGCCGAATCCGACGTCGAGGAGTATCCCGGCCTCTGGCTCCGCGGCGCCGGCGATAACGCCCTCGCCTCCACCTTCGAGCACTATCCTCTAAAGGAACAACTCGAGCGCGACCGCGACTACAAAGTCGTCGAAGCCGCCGACTACATCGCCGTCACCCACGGCACACGCACGTTCCCGTGGCGCGTTCTGGGCATCGCCGAACACGACAAAGACCTCATCGCCAACTCACTCATCTGGCTTCTCGAAAAGCCTTGGCAGCTCACCGACACTTCCTGGATCAAGCCCGGCAAAGTCGCCTGGGACTGGTGGAACTTCAACAATATTTATGGTGTGGACTTCAAGGCGGGCATCAACACGCAAACCTACAAGTACTACGTCGACTTCGCAGCAAAAAATCATCTCGACTACATCATTCTCGACGAAGGTTGGTACAAGCTCGGCAACGTCCTCGACGTCGTTCCGGAAATCAACATGGAAGAGCTCGCCGCCTACGCCAAACAGAAAAATGTCGGCGTCATTCTCTGGGTGGTTTGGAAAAGCCTCGACGATCAGCTCATTCCCGCGCTCGACCAGTACGCGAAATGGGGAGTGAAAGGAATTAAGGTCGACTTCATGCAACGTAACGACCAGCTTCTCATGGACTACTACGTCAAAGTCAGTCGCGAGTGCGCCAAGCGCAAAATGCTCGTCGACTTCCACGGCGCGCAGCGCCCCGCCTCACTTACGCGCACCTGGCCTAACCTCATCAGCACGGAAGGCGTCCGCGGCATGGAGTGGAGCAAGTGGTCCGCCGAAACCGATCCGCCCCACAACGTCACGCTTCCATTCACGCGCATGTTCCTCGGCCCCATGGACTACACCCCCGGCGCCATGCTAAACGCACAAAAAGACATGTTCGCTCCCATCATGAAACGTCCGATGGCGCTCGGCACGCGTTGCCAGCAGCTCGCCATGTATGTCGTCTACGAAAGCCCGCTGCAGATGCTTTCCGACAGTCCTTCGAACTACGAACGCGAACCTGAATCCCTCGAATTTCTCCGCGCTGTCCCCACCACCTGGGACGAAACCGTCCCGCTCGACGGAAAAATCTCCGAATACGTCGTCGTAGCCCGCCGCAGCGGCAAAGACTGGTACGTCGGCGCCATGACCAACTGGTCCGAACGCGACATCGAAATCGACTTGTCCTTCTTGCCCGCTGGCACTTTCACTATGGACGCCTATCAGGACGGCCTCAACGCCGACCGCATGGCCAGCGACTACAAAAAGACCACCTCCCAAGTCACCAAATCCACCAGACTCAAAGTACATCTGGCCCCCGGTGGTGGCTACACCGCCCGCCTCCACATGTAACGTCTGTTTTGTGAAGCGGCGCCGTCTCTTCGTGTAGCGCGGCTATATGCCGCTGTTTCTTGAGGTGCCGCACATTTGCTTTCCAGCGGTGCGGGTTTTTTGGCGTCGCAATCTTGCCGGTTGACCGCGGCGCTCTGATATTGCTTTCTCCGTTTTGTTCAGCCAACTGCATGCATTAAGCTGTCACGGTCTTGGCCGCTATCCACTCCACTGCAACGGCTGCCGTTACCGGCAAAATCCCGCGCCGCCGCTGGGGCATCGCTATCCTCCTTGGCTTCGGCATCCTCGTCAGCTACTTCGATCGCGTAAACCTCTCGGTGTCCCAGAATGCACTCCACGGCGCCTTTGGCATCTCGGACTTTGTGTTCGGATTCTTGTCCAGCACTTACAACTGGCCCTACATGCTTCTCCAGATTCCTTCCGGACTTCTCCTCGACCGCTTCGGCGTGCGCCGCGTCGGCATCGTAAGCACCTTCATCTGGACCCTGGCTTCGTTTGCCGCCGCGGTGTCAACGGGCGTCGCAAGTCTCTTCGGGGCGCGGATTTTGCTCGGCATCGGCGAAGCGCCCACCTTTCCCGGTACCGCAAAGGCCACGGCCTACTGGTTCCCGAAACACGAGCGTAGCCTCGCTACCGCGACGTTCGACTCCATGGCCAAGTTCTCTTCAGCGATCGGAATCCCGCTGCTTGGCCTGGTGCTAATTCATTTTGGATGGCGCGCAAACTTTGCTCTCACTGGCGTCATCAGCGTCGTTTATCTCGGTCTCTTCTTCGCGTTCTATCGCAATCCGAGCGCGGACTCGAAGCTATCGCCGATTGAGCGCGACTACATTCGCAACGGGGGCGCACAGCCGGAAGACGCAGCGCGTGCAGCCGCGGGCGCGCCGCTTCTTTACCTTCTGAAGCAGCGGAAAGTCATCGGCCTCGCTCTCGGCTACGGCTCATACAATTACGTCTTCTATCTTTTACTCACCTGGCTGCCTTCTTATCTCGCCAAAGCGCAGCACCTTGATTTGAAGAGCTCTTTTTTCTACACGGCCGTGCCTTGGCTCAGCGCGACGATCGCCGAACTCATCGTAGGCGGTTGGCTGGTCGATTCGCTCATTCAACGTGGCTGGAACGCCGCACGCGTCCGGCGAACCATTCTTGTTGGCGGAACTTTACTCGGCCTCGGAATTTTCGGCGTTGCCTATTCCCATTCCGCACAGACCGCCGTTTTCTGGATCACGCTTTCCATCACGGGACTTTCCATCGCCGCGCCCGTAGGCTGGTCCATGCCAGGACTAATCGCGCCACGCGAAAGCGTCGGAACCATCAGCGGCATCATGAACCTGAGCAACCAGTTGTCGGGAATCGCCGCGCCCATCGTCACCGGTTTCGTCGTCGCCGCAACGAAAAACTTCGAATGGGCCTTCCTTATCGCCTCAGCCTACCTTTTTATCGGCATTACCGCTTACATCTTTCTCCTCGGCGACATGGCGCCCATCCAAGACCCACCCGACACTCCTGCAGCTACGTCAGTCCGCACCTGAAGGTCTGCGCGGATAAACCTCATTCCTGTTCGTACGCGAGTTGAAAATCTCGAAACTCCCATCGCCGCGCATCGTAAGTTTCAAGTAGTTTCCCGCGTCCGCCCCCTGCAGATTCGCAAGGAAATCCGGCGCAGCATTGTGTGCAGTCCCGGCCTCCTCGGAGAAATGCAGTTGCCACATGGCAGCCAGGCCTGGCGAGGCCTTAATGATGTCCAGTGCAGAGGGACTTCCACCCTTCTTTTCTCCGTTGTTTACGATCGCAATGCGCGGCGCAATTGCGTTCACTAGAGCAGCGCTGCCGCTCTGAAACAACCCATGATGCGATGCGATATAAACGTCCACCTTCCCTAACCGGTTTGCCGGGCACATGAGTTCGCGTTCTTTGTCCGCGGTCAGGTCACCGAGGTCCAGAATCTTGAAATTCATGAACGTGATCAGTGTTCCCAGCGAGCGCGGGTTCTCCGTTTTGTCTGCCGGAGGAGCGGGGGCATTGCAGGCTGGATTTTCCTGCCCGCCTCCGGGAAGAGTACGCCGTAAAACCTCGCCGTCGGAAGTAATCACCTTCACCCGCAAGCTTCCGATCGTCAGAATGTCCTCGGGCTTTGCCGTAACGTGTTTGTACTTTCCTGAATCGAGCAAGGCCTTGTAAGCGGCATAAAGCTGCGGAGGGTTGCCGTCCGTTTCGCGATTCTCGCCGTGATCAATGAACGTCCCTATCGGAATCTTCGCCGCCAGTTGCGGAACCCCGCCTACGTGGTCGTCGTGATAGTGCGTGATCAGCACGTAGTTAATCTTGCTGATTCCCGCGTCCTTCGCCGCCGCCACAATCCGATCCGCGTCACGTCCATTGTTTCCCGGCCATCCCGTGTCGATCAGTAGCGACTCTCCCTCCGGCGTCACAAACAGCGTCGACTGCCCTCCCTCCACATCCACAAAATAAACTCGCAGCGCCTTCTCCGCTGGCGCGGCCTTAGCTACCGAGAAAAGGGAAGTACATCCAAGGAGTACCGCCGCAGCTTGCAATCTGAATCCACGAAAGCTATTCATCTTTTCTCCCGATTTCTTTTCTTCTCTTCGTTCCAAACTCTGTGACCTCTGTGCCTCTGTGGTGAAATCTCTCCCTTTTAGCTTTTCCGCAATGCCCGCATTGCCCCCGTCGAAATCCCACCATCCACCAACAACGTCTGCCCCGTCACATACCGGCTCGATTCCGACGCCAAAAACACCACCGCTCCATCCAAATCATTCGGCTGCCCAGGCCGCTTCAACGGAATTCGCTCCGTCAAATACGCCACCCACTCCGCGTCTTCATACATCACCGCATTCTGCGCAGTGCGAAACCACCCCGGCGCCAGACAATTCACCGTAATCCCGTGCTTGCCCCAATCATCAGCCAGGCTCATGGTGAGCTGCCGAATGCCGCCGCGACTTGCCCCATACGGACCGAGGCCCGCGTAGCCAGCGACGCTAGTGACCGAGCCGATGTTGATGATCCGTCCGTACCCGTGCGGAATCATCCGCCGCGCCACCGCCTGCGCCACAAAAAAACTCCCGCGCAAATTCGTGTCGAGAATCAGGTTCCAGTCATCCCACGTCACTTCCAGCGCCGGTTTGCGCACGTTGCATCCCGCATTGTTCACCAGAATGTCCAGTCGCCCGTAAGCCGCTTCCGCCTCAGCCGCAAATTTCTCTATACTCTCCTGTTTTCGTACATCAAGCTCCAGGCAAACCGCCCGCCGCCCAACCCCTTCAATCTCTTTCGCAAACGCCGCTAAGTCCTCGCGCTTCCGGCTCGTCAGTACCAAATCCGCGCCCGCCTTCGCCAGCGCGCGCGCAAAATACTGACCCAAGCCCCGGCTGGTCCCGGTAACAATCGCCGCGCGCCCGGAAAGATTGAAGAGTTCGTTGGCGCTCGATGCCGTCATGCGGAAGCTCCCGGAGTCAAGACGACCTTGAGGAGATTCGGCTCGCGCGCGTAAAGGCGTTCAAACCAGCTGGCGCCTTCTTCCAGCGGGGCCACGGCGCTTATGAGCGGTTTCACGCGGATCGCGCCCGATGCTATCCAGCGTATCGCTTGCGGATATTCGCCCGCGGAAGCGCAGGATCCTTGCAGGCGAATCTGGCGTGTGACGACCTTTTGCAAAGGAAGGTTCACGTTGGGCGCGATGTTGCCGACCAGCACTACGGCTCCGCCTTTGCGGACACCGTCAATCGCAGCAGCGACGGTTTCATCGCGGCCGACGGCTTCTAGAGCAACGTCCACGCCTTCGTTGTCCGTAAGTTGCAAAAGTTTGGTGTTAAGAGAGTCGTCCGAAATAAGAATTTCGTTTGCTCCAAGTTGCCGCGCCATTTCGAGCCGGTCTTGGTCCACATCGGTGACAAAGACGCGCGCGCAGCCGGCGGCCCGCAGCGCCTGCAGCGTCAAAATGCCAATCGTTCCTGCTCCAATGACTAACGCCGTGGTATTGCTGGAAATTTCAGCAAGGTTGACGGCGTGAATCGCCACCGCCACCGCTTCCAGCATCGCTGCTTCCTCGAAGGGAAGATTGTCCGGCAAGCGATGCAGGATGCGCGCCGGCACCGCTACGAATTCCGCGAACGCTCCCGCGCGGCGGTAGTCGCCGCAGGAAACGCCAAGCACCTGACGCCGGTCGCACAAATTAATTTCGCCACGGCGGCAGTTCGCGCATTCGCCGCAATACACGGTGGAATCGAACGTGACGCGATCGCCCATCGCGAAATTCTTGACCGCGGAGCCAACCGCCTCTACGGTGCCAGCCGCCTCATGCCCCATCACCAGCGGAGGTATCCTTCGCCCCGATGATCCGTCGTATCCATGCACATCGCTCCCGCAAATCCCACAAGCCGCCACGCGGATTAGCACCTCATCGGTCCGCGGCGTCGGCGTGGGCAACTCCGCCATTTCCAAATTTCGATAACTCGAAAGAAGTAGAGCTCTCATAGTCGTTGCAAGACTATCAGACAGCACTCTCCACGAGCCACCGTCGCCCTACCGTTCCGGCCAATTCCAAGCCGGCAAATCAAGCGCATTCACGTCCTTTAGCCTCGTCTCCCCGAATGACTTCTCTAGCACCAGCGAATTGCACTTCGTCTGTTCTCGCAGTGCAGCAATCGGCGCCGCCGCATGCGTCACCACAAAAAGTTGCGTGCGCTGCGAACTCTGCGCAATCAGCCGCCCCAGAGGCCCCAGCAAATCCGGATGCGAGCGAAAAACAAAGCGAGCTTGAGAAAAACGCAGATGAGTCACTTGCGCTTGGTCGTGGCTACGATCCCAGCGCCTTCCTTAATCGTCAGAATCTGATTCGCCGTCACTTTCGTAAACCGCTCGACTTTCTGCGTAGTCGGCCACTTCACTTCAATCAGATCGGCGACCGCAGCCTTGCCTATTCCAAAGTGCAGCCGCAAATCCGACTGCGACATCACGCTGCCGCCAGAGTGCACCTCATCCATTTGCGCATGAGTTCCCGTGACCACACGCACTCGCGCGCCAATCGCCGTCCGGTTGCACGCCGTGCCGATCAGCTTCAGCTTGATCCAGTTCTGCGCACCGGCCCCATCATTCCGCAGCAGGGAAGGCGCATCATTCATATTCAACACCAGCGCGTCCACGCCGCCGTCATTGTTGTAGTCGCCAAACGCAGCTCCGCGGCTGGAAAACTTCTCAGTGATTCCCGAGCCCATCTCCGCGGACACATCCGTGAATTGTCCTTTGCCCAAATTCCGATAGACGAGCCGCGGATTCTTGTAGGTCTGTCCAACCGAGTGGCCCTCAATCTCGGGATACACGTGTCCGTTGATCTGCATCAAGTCGGCCCAGCCGTCGTTGTCGTAGTCGAGAAACGCGCAGCCCCACGCCACGTACTGGTTGTTGATGCCGATGCCCGACGCGAACGTCACGTCGCTGAACGTTCCGTCACCGTTGTTGTGATAAAGGTTGCAGGTATCGTCGGCAAAGTTCGTCTTGAAAATGTCGAACCAGCCATCGCAATCATAGTCGGCCACGGCGACGCCCATGCCCGCCTGCTCGTGTCCGTTGTCGCTGTATGCGCATCCCGCAATCACGGCGATGTCGGTAAACGTTCCGTCGTGATTGTTCTTGAACAAGATGCTGGGCTGCGAATCCACGGCAACATAAACGTCCGGCCAGCCGTCGTTGTCGAAGTCGTACGATACGCTCGTGATCGAATAGCGCGGCCCCGGTTTCAAGATGCCGGCCTTCTCGCTTACATCGGTGAACGTGCCGTCGCCGTTGTTGTGATAGAGCACATTCGTATCGCCCGGCATTCCGCGCGGACCGCACATCACCGGAATTCCTTTCCACTGGCACTGTGGCGCGTTACCGCTCGGATCGGGCGTCTTCGCGGGATCGAGCTTGATGTAATTGCACACAAACAGATCGAGCCGTCCGTCACGGTCGTAATCCAAAAACGAGCACCCCGCGCCCCAGCGAACTTCTTCGTTATAAAGCCCGGATTTTTTCGTGAAGTCAGAAAACGTGCCGTCGCCGTTGTTATGAAACAAAATATTGTGGCCCCAGAAGCAACAGAAAAGGTCGTCCCAGCCGTCGTTGTCGTAGTCGCCGATGCACACGCCGGTTTGCCACCCGGTACGCGCCAATCCGGATTTTTCCGTCACGTCCGTAAACGTTCCATCGCGATTGTTCCTGTAGAGATGCGAAATCGGCGCCCGCCCTGCAGGCCATTCCGTGGCGAGCCGCGTCCCATTCGTCAAATAAACATCGAGCCAGCCGTCGTTGTCATAATCAAAAAATGCCAGGCCCGCGCCCTTCGCTTCGATGATGTAGTTCTTGTGATCGACTGCGCCCCACACATTGGGAGCCGTGATGCCGGCCTCGCGAGCCACATCCACGAATTGCACGGCCGATTTCGCCGCTGCTGCCACGGATTTTCCAGCCGCGGCTTGCGGGACAGTCGCCGCCTGCAAAATCGTGCCGGATTTCCATCTCCACAGCGGCGTAGCCAAAGCGTCCAGCAGCGTTCCACCCAGCCCGACCAGCGAAGCTCCAAGAAATCGCCTCCGCGGAAAAATCATTTGCTCGGCACCTTGGGAAAACTTCGCGGCACAATTCCCACGCCTTCTTTCACCGCAATGATTTTATCTACCGGCACATCCTTCAAGCGATCGACTTGCCCGCTCGGCCACGTAATCTCCAGCAGTTCAATCTTGCTGCGCTTGCCGAGACCAAAATGAATTCGCGGATCGCTCGCCGACATGTAACTCATTCCGCCCTTCGCCTGCTCCACGTGTGTTTCGCCTTCCGCCACAAGTTTCAACGAGGCGCCGATGCCATCGCGATTCGATTTCGTGCCAATGAGCAAAATCTCCAGCCAGTGATTCGCGGTCGCTCCATCGTTGCGCAGCAGCATCGGATAGTCGCCCCGATTGTTGACGGCAATGTCGATCGCTCCATCATTGTTGAAGTCTGCTGTCGCCAGCCCGCGTCCGGGAATCGGAACGCTAAAATCCTTGCCCAGCGCGCCATCGGGAATCTTTTCGAACTGGCCTTTGCCCAAATTGCGGAACATCAGCATCGGCTCTTTGTAGCTCACCTCGCTGTGATAGAGGTGAACGTTGTCCACCATTGCTCCGTTCAGCTGCAGGATGTCGGGCCATCCATCGTTGTCGTAGTCTACGAATTTCATCGACACGCCGCTCAGCAAAATCGCCTTGTTGCCGATACCAGAGCTGAACGTCGCGTCCGTGAACGAGCCGTCCTTGTTGTTCGTGTACAGCCGGTTTAGCTCGAAATCGAGATGCGTAATATAAATGTCCTGATAGCCGCTGCCGGTCACGTCCGCAGCGTCGATTCCCATGCCCGCTTCATAACGCCCATCTTCGCTCGCGGCGATTCCAGATACAAACGACGTATCTTGGAACGTTCCATCTTTCTTGTTGATGAAGAGAAAGTTCGGCCACGAATCGTTTGCGACGGCGATGTCCGTCCAGCCGTCGTTGTTGAAGTCTGCAGCGACCACGCCCATGCCTTTGGCTTCCGGTTTGCTAACGCCGCTGGAGTCGCTGACGTCCGTAAACGTCCCGTCATGATTGTTGTGATACAGCTTGATGCGCTGGCCCTTGTAATTGCCCGGGTGACAGTACGAACGGTAGCCCGGCCGGTGCTCGCCGCACCATAAATTGTTGCTCGCCGACCATTCGATGTAGTTGAGCACGACCAGGTCGAGATAACCGTCGTGGTCGTAGTCGAACCACGCCGCGCTGGTGGACCAGCCCCCTTGGTCTGCCACGCCGGCTTTCGCCGTCACATCGGTAAATGTTCCGTTACCATTGTTGTGGTAAAGAATCGCGCTGTTATATCCAGTCACATACATGTCGGGATAGCCGTCGTTGTTGTAGTCGGCGATCGCCACGCCCTGACCGTAGTGATTCTCCGCCGCGACTCCCGCCTTGTCCGTCACGTCGGTAAAAGTTCCGTCGCCATTATTGTGATAGAGCGCGGAACGCATCGGATGGTCGGGCTTGTAGAGTTCGGTTGGTCCGGACTGCACGAAATACAGGTCCATCAAGCCATCCTGGTCGTAATCGAGCCAGCCGACGCCGGTACCCATGGTTTCGAGGTACAGCTTTTCTTCGGTCTGCGTGGAGTCTTGCAAAAAAGTGATTCCGGCCTGTTTACGAATATCGGTGAACGTAATTTTAGTGGACGGCTCAGGCTTTTTCGCCGCAGCGTTTTGGCCAGCAAAAGATTTCGCATGAAATGTTAGAGCAAGAATCGCCGTGATGAAAAAAAGAAGCGCCGAGCGGCCGACGGAAACCTGACACACGCGAATGTCTGTGCGAGAAGGAAGGGAACTACGGGACTCGCCCAGGTTCATAAGGTGCGGTCCGCGAGCGAAAGTGCGATTTGCAAAAACTGCTGGCGCGCAGCGGGTGGCAATGGTTGCGCGTTTGCGGCCGAAGTTTGTGGTGCATTTGCCAGAGCTTGTTCGATGCGATTCACATCGAGTCCGCCTGAGTGACTGCCCTTGAAACGAGACAACACTTCGCGCGCTTTATCGTATTGCCCGGTCTGGTAGTAGAAGACACCGAGCGTCGAATAGCTGCCCGCCCATTCGGGAAGTAAATCAACCGCACGGCCGAGTTGATCGGCCGCTTGTGCGGAATCACCATGCAGAGCGGAAAGAACTCCGCGGCCCCATAGGATTTTTCCTGAAGCGGGAGCGCGTTCAGTCCCTTTTTGCAACGTGCCTTCGGCTTCGGTCAGGTCTCCGCCGCGAAGCTGCGTAAGCGCTAATGATAAATAGTATTGATCGTTGTCCGGATTGCGTTTGATCGCGTCCTGAAAAATCTCTGTTGCTTTGGCGGTATTGCCAAGGTGCGAGTAGATATCGCCGAGCAGCGCCAGATACGTATCGTCTTTTTGCCCCTCGGCAGAAACCGACTGTGCAGTTTGCAAGGCTGGCTGATACTGGCCCTTACGGAAATATGCGCCGGCGAGATCGAATTTCACGTCGTCCGAATCGGGGTTGGCCTTCGCGGCCGCCTGAAAGTGGCGAATCGCGTCGTCATAGAGACGATGCTGCGCAAGGAGAACCCCTAACCCCGCCTGCATGCGAAAGTCTTCGCCACTCACTTGATCAAGCTGCGCGATGGTTTGCCGTGCTTCATCAACCTTGCCGAGTTTCAAATAAGCCTCAGCGAGCAAGTACGAGTCTTGCGGGCGCCCGGGATGCGTCTTGATCTGATTTTCCAGCTCGGTCAAGTCAAGTTGCGTGCGTTCGCGCGCGGAGAGATTGGCGCGATTGTCCAGATAGTCAAAAAGGTGCTGGTAGGGGTATGGCCCGGGCGACGAGTTCTTCGACAGCGTTTGGAAAACACTCAGGTCGCGCTGCGCGGCGTCGAACTGTTTCAGGCTGCGCTCGACCATTGCCAGCTTGTAGTAGCCAGAAGAGGGTTCGCGCGCGACTTTGACATAGCGGCGCAGCAGTTCGGCTGCTTCCTGATTGCGCTTGGCGGTAATGCGCAAATTGGCTAATTCAAGCAGCGCTTCGGCGTAACTCGGATTCGATTTCAGAGTCTGCTGAAAATATTCTTCGGCTTTGGCCTGGTTGCCCTGACGGCCTTCAATGTAGCCCATGTTGAACAGACATGCGGCGTTGCGCGGATCGGCCTTGAGCCCCAGTTCGAAATATTTACGTGCTTCATCAAAGCGCCCGAGGTTTCGATAGGAAAGACCAAGGAACGCGTACGATCGCGCGGTCGGATCGATCTGAACAAGATTGTTGAACACCTCGATGGCTTTGTCGGCCTTTCCTGACATGAAGTAACTTTCGCCGAGGGCGGCACGCAAGTCAGCGCGCTTGGGGGCAAGCTTTACGCCGGACTCGAGCAGGGGAATCGCGTCCTCGAAATAGTTCTGCGTCATGCTGACGCGGCCGAGAAGGAAGATGATGTCGGTATTTTCGGGGGCGAGTTTGTGTGCGTGTACCAGCAACTCCAGCGCATCCACGGGCCGCGACTGTTCGCTGTAAACTTGCCCGAGAAGATAAAGCGCTTCGGCTGAGTCCGGCTTCAGGGATTGCGCGCGTTTGGCGACAAGTTCGGCCTTGGTCTGTTCGTTGAGACGAAGATACGTCTGACCGAGATTGAAAAGAATTTCGAAGGTTTCCGGCTGCAGCGAATTTGCCTTTTCGAGTGCGCGCTGGGCGGCGCGATATTGTCCTTCGGACGCAAGAAGCGTGCCTAACGTGAAATGAAGCTGCACATCCCTTGCGTTTTGTGCCGAGAGCGTCTCTGCGATTTTCAGTGCGGGTGCGACCTGATTCGTACGTAGTTGCGCACGCATCAGGTTGATTTGCGAGGGTGTGGTGGGAGGCGCAACGCGCTGAAGAAAGGGAATCGCCGCGGCTGGCTGGTTGATTCCCAGCAAAATGACGCCAAGATTGTAGTTTGCGTCGGCATTGCCCGGGGACGTACGCAAGACTTCGCGAAACTCTTTTTCGGCGAGGTCCAGCTTTTGCTGGGCGACATAGAGGTTGCCGAGGTTGTTGCGGGTGCGCGGCGAGCCAGGATTCAATTTCAGGGCGTGCTGCAGCGCCTCGTATGCGCCATCGTAGTCTTTTTGCGAAATGGCTGCTATACCGAGCAAGTTATAACCTTCAACGGTCTTGGGATCTTGCGCGAGAATCTCCTGGAGTTTCTGCCTGGCCTCGCTGGCGCGTCCCTGCTGAAGCAGGGATTCCACTTGAGCAAAACGGGGATCACTCTTCGTGGCCTGAGGCGGTGCGATTTTCCTGGCGCTCGATGGCTGTTGGGCGCAGAGGACGAGACTCGGACCAAACGACAGAAACAGGAGAAAGCATGCGACAACAAAGGGCGGGGCATGCTTACCTGATTCTCGCCGTCGGATCAGATTTTTTAGGAACTTGTTGGGACCTGGTTGCAAGTGCTCCTCAGTGTTGCGCGGGCTTCAGGGGTTGTGCAATCCCTGAGTCGAAAAAACTTCGCTTTTCCTCAATTTAGCATTCCGAGCGCCTGCTGAGCCAATTTGTGTTCAGGTTGCAGTTTCAGAAGCGCTTGGAGAATTTCGCGCGCCTTTTCTTTTTCTTGCTCGACCATGTAGAGACGCGCCAGGTTCAGATAGGCCTGGTCGAAGTTCGGCGCGATGCGAATACATGCGCTGAACTGCTGTTCGGCCTCGGCGTTCTTTCCTTGCCGAATGTAGAGCACACCCAGGTTATTGATCGCGTCGGGATAGTCGGGACGAAGTGCGACCGATTTTTGCAAGAGCTCGGTCGCCTTTGCGAGTTCGTTCTGACGGGCATAAAGCATTCCGAGGCTGTAATTCGCTTCGGAGTTTTCGGGTTCGAGTTCGGCTGCGCGGTTTAGAAGGCGGCTTGCCTCTTCGACGTTGCCCCGGCGTCGATCCAAGTTGCCGAGGTTAAGCAGGGCCGTAACGTAGTCGGGCCGCAACGTGAGCGAGCGCCGGAAATGACGAACGGCTTCGTCCATCTGATTTTGCTGGGCTGCGATCATCCCCAGATTGTTCCAGGCCTCCGGATATTCCGGCCGCAGTCTTACCGTCTGTTCGAGATAGGTGCGTGCTTGCGCGAAATCGTCTTTCCGCAAGAAGAGAGTGCCGAGATTGTAATGGGCTTCCGCATCTTGGGGTTGTGCAGCGATAACTTGCTTGAAAGACTCAGCTGCATGATTAAGGTATCCGTGCTGAAAGAGCGCTACGCCGTAGGTGAAATCATTACGTCTGAATTGCCCGTTGTAGAGCTTTCCCGGGAAGGGAAGGGCTTTCGCTACGCGGGCTTCGTAACTGCGGGGAATTGCCGACGCATCGTCGACCATTTGTTTCGAGTTCACTACTCCCTGGTACACATTGGCGATCATGCCTGATTCGTCGATCAGAAAAGAGCAGGGAATTGGGAGATCGCGCCGGCGATCGAACAGGAAGCGATAAAGAATGTTGTAGACGCCGGCCACGTCGGGAGTCGCCAGGAATACCGGCAAAGTCAATCTTTCTTTTTCCACGAACGAGGGGAGCCTTTGCGCTTCGCTCGGATTGTCCACATTCAGGGTAGCCACCTGAACGCCTTTTGCTTTGAATTCCGAGTCGCGATTCCGTAGTTCGCGCAGTTGCTCAACGCTTTGCGACGCGGCAAGAGCCCATAGGCACAAGAGCAGCGGCTTGCCGCGAAAGGAAGCGAGAGTCGCCGTTTTTCCAGAAAGGTAAGGCAGCGAAAAGTCCGGCGCGGGAAGCGGATCGAGCAGCCACGTCGAAACCGATTCCGGTAGCGCGCTCGGCATAGCCGCAGGTACTTCGCGCCACCCCGAGGCTGCGCGGCCAAACGGTGCCGCAGAAAACGCAGGTTTTCCCTCCTCGAGATTTATGCGTTGGTTAGCGGGGACGTCCTTAAATTCCTGCATCAGCCCGCTCGGCCACTTCACGGAGACGAAAATATTTCCGCTGACTTTGCCCAGTCCAAAAAACAGTTCCTTGGAGTGCTGCGACAGAAACCCCGTGCCGGCTTGCAGGTACTTCGTCTGCCGGAGCGCCCCGCAGGTTACCGTGATAGAAGCTCCGATGGCGTCGCGATTGCTCTTTCCTCCGCGTAGACGAAAGCTGACGGCATCGCCGATCTTGTCCATTGTGTTTCGCAAAACGCGAACCTGCGGCCCACTGCGATTCTTGACGATGACTTCGAGACGCCCGTCGCCGTCCAGATCGGCCAGCGCAAAGGCACGGCTGTCTTCGATCAGATCCAATCCGCTTACGCTGGAAATATCCGAAAACGTTCCGTCGCCGTCGTTCCAGTAGAAAGTATTGCGTTCATAGCCGCTCCAGGTGTGATCGGAGCGAATCAATTCATTAATGGCATTCCAGCCGTGTTCGTAATTCGACGAGGGCGTCGCGTTTGAGGGTGAATTGCCGACGACCTGCCGCCAGAAGAAGCTGGAAACTTCAGGTTCAGCCGAGCCGGAGATGTAACCATTCGCGACGTAGAGATCCGAGTGGCCATCGTGGTCGAAGTCCCACGCGTCCGCCGACCAAGCCCAGCGGCCCATCGCGGCTCCGCTCGATTCGCTGGCATTTTCAAATTTTCCGTCGCCTCGGTTGCGATAAAGAGAATTGCCGCGCGCATGTTGCCGGTAAAATCCGCGAACTTCCGGGATGTCGTTCGCATGGAAATTGTCCAGCTCCGACAGGCGATGACCCGCCGCTGACCACATGTTCGAAACGTAGATGTCCTGCTTCCCGTCGTTGTCAAAATCGCTCCAGCAGGCGCTCATCCCTGCGCCTGGAATATTCACGCCAGCTTCCGACGAAATTGCCAAGAACGTTCCATCGCCCCGGTTGCGGTACAGATTGCTGCGGCCAAAATCGTTCGCGACGTAAAGATCGGGACCGCCGCCGCCGATATCGCCCCAGGCGCAAGCAAAGCTGTAGCGGTCATTCTCAATATTCAGACCGGCTGCTGCAGTTCGCTCAACGAACCGTGCATTTCCCTCATTGTGGAAAAGAAAATTGGGAGGTCCGTTGCGCGCATCGAGGTATGGCGACGGATAATGGTATTGATCGAGGCCGAGGTAGTAGCTGTAGAGACAAAAATAAATATCGAGCCGGCCGTCGCGATCGTAGTCGGCCACAGCGGCATGGGTAAAGGTTCCTTGAGGTGGCGCGGCAAAGGAGAACGCGTCCTGTTTCAAGCTGAACTTTCCACCGCCCTGGTTGAGAAAAAGCAGCGGGCCTGATGCCGTGACGACCAGCAAGTCCTGCAAGCCATTGTTTTCAAAATCAGCGAATATGGCGCACGCTGTCGCATCCAAAACGCCGAGTCCAGTTTTTTCCGTTACATCTTCGAAGGTGCCGTCGCCGCGGTTGCGATAGAGCCGGTTTGGCAAACCCGATGGCTGACACACGTAAACGTCGTCACGCCCATCTCCGTCAAAATCGCCCGCGGCTATTCCATTGTTTCCGTAGACGTCGATACCGGATGCACCGTCCAAAACGGTTCGCCAGTGATCCAAGCCGAGAGATAGCTGCCCTTTGTAGGATTCAACACCAGCGAAAGCTTGCGACGTTGCGTCTGCAAAAAGCGGATTGGTAGTTTTCGCGGACGTTTCCTCAGTGAACAACCACTCAGCTATGCGCCAGTGGGAAGAGGCCTTCGTCCATTTTGTGTTCCAGCGTCCAATGCGTTGCTCGCGCACGCCATTTGCGTGCGAACCCGCCAGCGTATACCGGATTTCCGCGGACACGGAGTCCGGCTCCGTAGAGATGACGCTGAGAATCTCGAATTCGCTGACAGAAATCGATCCAAGAGAGCGGAAGTAGACAGTCAAGTCGCTAAGAAAACCGTCTCTGCCCGTGAGTGCGTCGTGATCTCGCGAATTGCCGAAGCCGCGCCGCCGCAGCTCAACGCCAGCAGCGGAGCGCACTTGCTGTTCGACAAAACCGCGCGGTCCGCGACCCCGAAAAGGATCATATAGAAAACTCGCGAGTTGCGCCTCGCTGACCTGCTCCAAGCGAAGCGCCTGCCCCAGTTCTTGCAAGCGCTGCTGCAGCTCCGCCGCATACTTTTCAGAAACATACGCGTCGGAACCCGCTGCCACGAGCCGGAGCATCTCGTCCACAGGAGACGGATTGGGGTAGGACGGCTTGAAGCGAAAATCAGCAAACGCAGGACTGCTTGGCGCTACTGCGGAAGGGAAGGGTGAATACGCACGGAAAGGAGCCGGCAGCAGAATGGGCGAAGCATAACCAAGCCGCCGGAGAAACTCGCGGCGATCCAGGATGCTGGGTTCGTCTTTGCGGCGCCCCATTCAAGGTCCTCAGTGTGCGGAGCAACCGATAGTAGCATCGTTACAGTTTCGTCCAAAAAACTGGCGGGCAGATGCAAACGTTGCCAGGCAGTCTGTTATGAGGAGCGGATATTCGCTGGCGAATCGCATTCGGCGGGACACGGCGGCACCGGCCCGTACCTGGGAAAAAACCTCGCAAAGCGCGGGAATTTTGAGAGAAGGCGTAAAAAAACAGATGGCCTCAAGAAAAAAGCTTGACAAGGAAATTCCGGGAATGTAATTCTTGACCCAGCGTAGTAGTTTCGTAGTAGGGGTGCTGTACCAAAAGTAATCGTTTACATTTCACGGTAGCGCTTTAGTTGCAAAAATTGGGGGGCCGTGTTCGGGGCTAGTTTCTTTTCTCATCCTCACGTTTCTTGTTGACGTAGGCTTGGCGTAGTAATCGTTTACTTTCGACGCCTTGGCCTCCACAACAAGCTGAAAAGAAAATGCCGCCCTGCAGCACGGAATGGTTTTGAGGAGGATGTTTATGCAACGCAAGACCGTTCGTTTTTGGGGTGGACGGCTGATCCTGACGGTTGCGTCCTGTCTCGTCGTGTGGCTGTGCACAGCGGCTCCGTCGCTGGCTCAGGTGGATGCGGGTTCAATTTCAGGTGTTGTGACTGACGCCTCAGGCGGCGCGATCAACGGCGCCAGCGTCACGCTGGCCAATGAAGGCACGGGCGCGGAGCTGACCACGACCACAGGCAGCGACGGCGGCTATAAATTCACGCCGGTGCGCATTGGCGCATACAAAGTAACGGCGACATTTCAAGGTTTTCAGACTGTCGTGCAGCGCGGCATTAACGTAAACGTCGGCGAGAACGTTGTTGCGAACTTCACGATGGCGCCCGGCGCGGTGACGGACACGATCACGGTGGAATCGACCGTGCCGGTGTTGCAGTCGCAGGACGCTTCGGTCGGCCAAGTCGTGGATTCGAAGGCGGTGAACGATCTGCCGCTGAACGGCCGTAACTTTACGTTCCTGGCGCAGCTCGCAGCCGGAGTCAACACGCCGCAAGCGGATACGCGTGGCAACGCGGCAAATGGAGCCTTTTCGGCCAACGGGTCACGCCCCGCCCAAAACAACTATCTCCTTGACGGTGTCGACAACAACTCGAACACCGTGGACTTTCTCAACGGCACCAACTTCGTTGTGCTTCCTCCGGTCGATGCCATTCAGGAATTCAAGGTACAAACCTCGGGCTTCAGCGCTGAATACGGCCGTTCTGGTGCAGCGGTTCTGAACGCCACGATTAAGTCCGGTACAAACGAATTTCACGGCGCCGCCTGGGAATTCTTCCGCAACGACAAGCTCGATGCCGCGGATTTCTTCGAAAACGCTGGCGGTATTCAGAAGGGCGCGCTTCGCCAGAATCAGTTTGGTGTCGCGGCAGGTGGCCCGATCAAGAAGAACAAGATTTTCATCTTCGGCGACTACGAAGGCTTCCGCCGCGTGCAAGGCACAGTAGCAACAGGTACAGTGCCCACCGACCTGATGCGAAGCAGCGGCTACACCAACTTTAGTGATTTGCTGACGCAAGGCGGCACTGAATCGGATAAGTTGTGTGTCTCGGCCTGCGCTTCTACTACTCCGGTGTTCCGCACGTTTCCCAAAGGGACTATTTTTGACCCTGTGACCACGCGTGCAGTCACCGCCGGTCAGGTCGACCCGGTCACGGGTTATACTGCTCTGAGCAACGGATTTGTGCGCGATCCTTTTGGAACCTGTCCGGCTAACACACCGGTATTTACGGCAGCCTGCGGCTTGAATATCCTGCCGGCTTCTCGTTTGGACCCGAACGCGATATCGCTGCTCAATCTATATCCTAGTCCGACTGGCAGCTCCACGTTCAGCAACTATGCAGTGTCGCCAAAGCTTTTCGAGCACCGCAACGCATTCGACACGCGCATGGACATTAACTTTAATGAAAGCAACCAGCTCTTCTTCCGATTCAGCTTGGTCGATGATCCCCAGTTCATCCCGGGCATCTTTACCGGTATTGCAGACGGCGGCGGTTTTCAGCAGGGCGACCAAACGGCCAATGCTCAGCAAAGCGCGTTGGGTTATACACATACCTTCAGCCCCAGCTTGATTAACGTTCTGCGGGCCGGTTTGAACTATCTGCATACCACCCGCGTTTCCCCAACTTCCAGCGACTTGAGCGACATTCCGGGGCAGTTTGGAATCTTGGGGATTCCTCAGGATCCCCAAAACGGTGGGCTGCCTGCTATTGGTATCAGCGGATATCAGACGTTGGGAACAAACGCGTTTTTACCCTCGGATGAAGTCAGCTCAACGTTTCAGTTGACCGATGACCTGACCAAGATTTACGGCAAGCACACATTCAAGATGGGCTTTGAATGGCAGCATGTGAAATTCTCCACATTGCAGCCACCCTGGTCCCGTGGTCAGTTTAACTTCGACGGCACTTATACCGACGTCCCAGGACAGACGAGCGGCAACGTAGGCATCGCGCAGTTGCTTCTGATTCCTTGCGTGGCCGGTGATGCGACCTGCCCAACCTCTCCCGCCGTGCCGAATGCCATTCCGTATGTCGGTGGTCCGAACAACGTATTCGTTTCCAACATTTCGCTGACCGACAACGGCAAGAACTACTACGGAACATACGTTCAGGACGACTGGAAACTCACTTCGAAGCTGACTTTGAACCTCGGCTTGCGTTGGGATTATTTCCAGCCTGTCTACGAACACCATGGCGCGCAAGCTAACTTCATTCCCAGTGGCGCTCCCACCGGAGGCCCCGCCTACCTCATCCCGAATGGCAACCAGGACTTGAGCTATCTGCAAAACGTGGACTGCACGGATCCTGCGAACAAGAATTTCTTTACCTGCTTGCTTGCCCAAGATGGTATAGCTCTCTCGATCGGTCAGTTTGGCAAGAGCTTGGGCGAGGCCCAGAAACATAACTTCGCGCCCCGCTTTGGCTTCGCTTACCAGGCGACTCCAAAGCTTGTCGTTCGCGGCGGCTTCGGCATCTTCTACAACGGATTTGAAAACCGCGGGTTCTCTCCGAACCTAGGCGAAAACTATCCGTTCCAATTCAACTTCCAGTACACCAACCCGGATGCCGGCCATACCTACGGCAAATTCCAAAACGGCGTGAACGGCTGCGTCGCCACACCAGCTGGTGGGCCGACGCTCGAGACTGGCTTCAGTTGCTCGCCGCTCGATCCGACGCTGGTCCTTGCTAACGGCTTAGGCTTGCGCGGTATTCAATACGAATACCAGACGCCCTATTCGATGGGCGGCAACCTCACGCTGCAGTACCAGTTGACTCCGTCCATGTCACTGCAGGTTGGATACGTGACCACGCTGGCGCGGCACTTGGAAGTGTTCCCGGGTAACAACCGGCCGACTTTTATTCAGCCAAGCAGTGTTAGCGTAACGGACCCGGCCGTGGGGTTGCCTTTCCCTGACTTTGGCGTGAACAATAGCCAGGCAGTGACACAGGGTAACAGCCACTATCATGGCTTGCAGACGCGCGTGGAAAAGCAGTTCAGGGGCGGCTTGAGCTTCCTGGCCACGTACACCTACTCCAAGGTCATGTCCGACGCTACAGACTTGCTCAACGGCGGTAGCGACAACGTTGGTTACCGAGCGCCTTCTATTCCCGGCTTCGGTATCCACTCGGACTACGGACTAGCCAACTTCGACATCCGCAACGTATTCCACTTGAGCGGCGGATACGAATTGCCCTTCGGCAAGGGCAGAAAGTTCTTTACCGACGCTAGCGGCTTCGCCGACCGTGTAGTCGGCGGATGGAGCGTACAGTGGATTGCGACGCTCCAGGATGGTCAGCCGATCCGTCTGGCGTGCGTTAACAACAGCGTGCAGAGCCTGGGTTGCGGTGCGTTGTTCACTGGTGAGCCACTGAAGCTTGGCCTGCACACCGATAGCAATGGAGTCCTGAGTTGGTTTGGCAATCCAGCTGCCTTCACGGATGCACCCGCCTGCACGGTGCAGGACACCTGCACGTTCGCCAACCTTGGCGGCGTCACTCAAGTCCCAGGACCGGGCTTCCACCGCTTGGACTTCTCGATCTTCAAGGACTTTCCGTTTAACGAAAAGCGGAAGCTTCAGTTCCGCACGGAGATTTTCAATATCTTTAATCACCCGAATTTCAACGCCCCGGGATTCGGCGGCAACGGCGTCGTTTCCATCGGCGGTTCGACGGACTGGACGAGCAGCCACTTCGGCGAGATTGGTTCTACCCGCGACAATCCCTACGATCCGCGGCAGATCCAGTTCGCGCTCAAGTTCATTTTCTAACCCAACAAACACCCCAGCGGGGAGGTGCTTCGTAAGGAGCGCCTCCCCGTTTTTGTTTCAGGCCATGCCGCAGGCACGGCGCGGTGCTAACATCGGCTTATCGTGATTCAACGAGGGATTGGCATTTTCGCTGCTTTGCTAGTAGT
>Ga0268266_10000385_pt1 | contig 67236 bp, 61 predicted proteins | sample KBSS13metaG_FD_190356 | JGI IMG/M metagenome (GOLD analysis project Ga0268266, IMG submission 190356) | Switchgrass rhizosphere microbial communities from Kellogg Biological Station, Michigan, USA - KBS S1-3 metaG (SPAdes) (version 2) | ecosystem: Host-associated > Plants > Roots > Rhizosphere...
TTTCTTTTGTTCCCCGACCCATGCCCAAGACCCGGCATCACAAGCGCCGGTTCCTGCAGATGGAGATGCTGGACCAGCTTGCCCGGGTGCTGAAACCGGGGGCGGAACTGCGCTTTGCCACCGACGATAAAAGCTACCTGCCTTACGCCCTGGAACGGCTGATGGCCCATCCGGATTTTTCCTGGGTGGCGGAGGAGCCATCGGACTGGAAAAGCCGCCCCGCCGACTGGCCTCCGACCCGCTATGAAACCAAGGCGATCAAGGGCCCGCCTGCTTTTTTGCGGTTTCTCCGCCGTTAGCTTTGACTATTCGCTTTCGGTCTCGGGGCGCGATAAAAAAGCGTCATGGAAAAACCTCCCGTCCCCGACGATGACGACGACGTCCGCCCCTTCTATCGCACCTCCTATGGCGATATCGGCGTGGTGCTGATCGCTGCCGGCTGCACCCTGGCCTTCATCCTGATGATGATTTTGCCGTCGCCCATCGCCAAGTATGAAAAAGCCAAGCGGGAAGAAGAAGTAAAAGCCCGCGCGGAAGCCCTGCAAAAGCCGATTCCCGGCGGTGAAGTGAGCGTCGGCATCGCCCCTGCAAAGCATTAAGGCCTTGTATTTAGGCCTTTGCGGGCGTACATAGCCGCCATCCCAAACAACAAGAGCTGTTGTGTGGCGGTCGCAAGACCGCCGCGGGCGAAAGGCTTTGGACTTATTTGAAGCGCCTACCGCTTCGCTACTTGAGGCGCATGTGACCGTTCAGGCGGCATCGCATCTGGAACCCGTGTTTGAACCCGTGATCGAAAAAGCGGGCTTCAAACTGGTACGCCTGCGCATCATGGGCGGCGCGCAGAAGACCTTGCAGGTGATGGCCGAGCGGCCCGACGGCAGCATGGATGTCGAAGGCTGCAGCGCGCTTTCTCATGCCCTGCTGGACTTCATCGAGCAGGAAGATCCGATCGAGGGCGAGTATGAGATCGAAGTCTCCTCGCCCGGCATTGACCGGCCGCTGACCCGTCCGATGGATTTCGCCCGCTGGGCCGGCCACGAGGCCAAGGTTGAACTGAGTGTGCCCGTTGAAGGCCGGCGCCGCTTTCGCGGCACTCTTCTGGGCATGGATGGCCAGGATGTCGCAATCCGCGCCGACAATGTCGCCTTCAAATTTCCTTATCGCGCCATCGCCAACGCCAAACTCGTGCTCACCGACAAACTCATCAACGAAGATCTGAAGGCACGCAAAGCCGTGCAAACCCTAGGAGACTGAAATGGCTTCCACCGTAGCCGCGAACCGGCTCGAACTTCTGCAGATCGCCGACGCCGTCGCGCGCGACAAGTCCATCGACAAGCAGGTGGTGCTGACCGCGATGGAAGAGGCGATGCAGCGCGCCGCCAAGGCCCATTACGGCACCGAGAACGACATCAAGGTCGATATCGACCCCAAGACGGGTGAGACCCATGTCTCGCGCTATCTGCATGTCGTGGAGCTGGTGGAAAACGACAAGACCGAGATTTCGCTGACCGACGCACGCCGCCGCAATCCGGATGCCCAGATCGGCGACATCATCGCCGAGACCCTGCCGCCGGTCGATTTCAACCGCATCAATGCGCAGAACGCCAAGCAGGTGATCGTGCAGAAGGTGCGCGATGCCGAGCGCGAGCGTCAGTATGACGAATATAAGGACCGCATCGGCGAAGTCGTGCATGGCGTGGTCAAGCGTTCCGAGTTCGGCTCGGTGGTGGTGGATCTCGGCAAGGCCGAGGGCGTGGTGCGCCGCGACGAGATGATCCCGCGCGAGAGCTTCCGTGCCGGCGACCGGATCCGCGCCTATATTTATGACGTGCGCCGCGAAGCGCGCGGCCCCCAGATATTCCTGTCGCGCAGCCATCCCCAGTTCATGGTGCGCCTGTTTGCCCAGGAAGTGCCGGAAATCTACGACGGCGTGATCGAGATCCGCGCCGTGGCCCGCGATCCGGGCAGCCGCGCCAAGATCGCGGTGATCAGCAAGGATTCCAGCATCGATCCGGTCGGCGCCTGCGTCGGCATGCGCGGCGTGCGCGTGCAGGCCGTGGTGCAGGAGCTGCAGGGCGAGCGCATCGACATTATCCCGTGGAATCCGGATCCGGCGACCTTCATCGTCAACGCCCTGGCGCCGGCCGAAGTCACCAAGGTGGTGCTGGACGAAGACACGCATCGGGTCGAAGTGGTGGTTCCTGATGAGCAGCTGTCGCTGGGCATCGGCCGCCGCGGCCAGAATGTGCGTCTCGCCTCCCAGCTCACCAGCTGGCAGATCGACATCCTGACGGAAGCCGAGGAATCGGAACGCCGCCAGAAGGAATTTGCCCAGCGCACCCAGCTCTTCATGGAATCGCTGGACGTGGACGAGACCGTGGCCCAGCTGCTCGCATCTGAAGGCTTCGCCACCATCGAAGACGTGGCTTATGTGGAACTGAACGAACTGGCCCAGATCGAGGCCTTTGACGAGGAAACCGCGCAGGAGCTGCAGAGCCGGGCGCAGGAATTCATCGAGGCCCGCAACAAGGAGCTGGATGACAAGCGCCGCGCCCTGGGCGTGACTGATGACGTGCTGGAAGTCGAAGGCGTCACGCCCGCCATGGCGGTCGCCCTGGGCGAGCACGAGATCAAGAACCTGGAAGACCTGGCCGGCTGCGCCACCGACGACCTGATCGGTTATTTCGAGACAGGCAAGGACAAGGAGCGCGTCCGCGTGCCTGGTGCGCTGGACAGCTTCAGCCTCTCCAGCGACGAGGCCAACGCCATCATCATGAAGGCCCGCGTCAAGGCAGGCTGGATCGAAGAACTGGTGGAAGAAGAAGCCGCTGAAGAAGGCGGCGAAGGCGAGGAGCCGGCCGAGGCCTGATGACAGCTCTGGCGCACAAGACGGACAGCGTGTCGCGCGACGAGCGCGAGCGGCGCGATATTGTCTCGGGCGAGATTTTGCCCGAGCACCGTCTGTTGCGCTTTGTCGCCGGTCCCGATGGCGTGGTGGTGCCCGATGTTGCCGCCAAGCTGCCGGGACGCGGCCTGTGGGTGGAGGCTTCGCGCCAGGCCGTCGCCAAGGCGGTGGAGAAAAAGCTTTTTTCCCGCGCCGCCAAGGCGCCGGTGACCGCCACCGCCGATCTCGGCGAACGTGCCGAGAAGGCGCTGGTCACCCGCATGCTGGGCGATCTCGGCATCGCGCGCCGCTCCGGCGCGCTGGTGCTGGGCTTCGACAATGTGCTGCGTGGCCTTGAAGGTCCAAAGCCCCCGAAGGTGCTGATCGAAGCCTTCGATGGCGCCAAGGACGGCAAGCGCAAATTGTACGCTGCCGCGCATCGAATGGAATTGAACTGTGTTGTGATCGAAAGCCTGACCAGCGCCGAATTGGGCTTGGCGCTGGGGCGCGAGAATGTGATACATGCCGCCGTCCAGCCCGGCGGCCTTGCAGAACGACTGATCCTGGACGCGGAACGCCTTTCCGGTTTCCGCGCCCGTCCCCCGGCCCGGAATGAAAGCCCGCAAGCGTAAGCGAGCTGAAAGAAAGAAGTCATGAGCGATACTGACGAAACCAAACGGCCAGCCAAGACGCTGTCGCTGAAGAAGACGGAGACTTCCACCGTCAAGCAAAGCTTCAGCCATGGCCGTACCAAGGCTGTGGTCGTGGAGAAGAAACGGTCCGCCGTTCCGCCCGCCAAGCCCAGCGCCAAGCCAGCCGAGAAGCCGGCGGAAAAGCCCGTCGCCGCCGCTGCCAAGGCCGATGCCCAGGCGCCCAAGGCCGCTGCGCCGGCGCGCGGCGTGGTGCTGCGTCAGCTCTCCGACGAAGAAAAGGCGCGCCGCGCCGCGGCTCTGGCCGACGCCCGCGTCTCCGACAGCGAAGCCCGCCGGATCGCGGAGGTGGAATCCGAGCGCCGCGCCCGTGAGGAAGAACAACTCAAGGCCGAGCACGCCGCCGCCGAAAAGCGCAAGGCGGAAGAAGAAGCGCGCAAGGCCGCCGACGAATTGGCCAGGAAGCGGGCCGAGCAGGAAGCCGCTCGCCGCCTGGAGAGTCCCAAGGCGCCGGAAGCCGGCGAGGCTCCGCGCCGCCGTCTGGAGAATGAAGAGGAAGAAGAGGGTTCCAAGAAGGGTGGCCCCGGCAAGCCGGGCGCGCCGAAGACGCCCGCGCCCAAGAAGGCCGAAGGCGAGCGCCGCCGCGGCAAGCTGACCGTCACCCGCGCGCTCTCCGATGATGATGAACGCGTCCGTTCGGTGGCCAGCTATCGCCGCCATCTGCAGCGCGTCAACAAGAGCCATCAGCAGATTCCCGCCGGTCCCGCCGGTCCGCGCGATATCACGATTCCGGAGACCATCACGGTGGCCGATCTGGCCAACCGCATGGCTCGCCGCACCGTGGACGTGATCAAGGTGCTGATGAAGAACGGCATGATGGCCACGCCCAACGACGTGATCGACGCCGACACCGCCGAACTGGTGGCCACCGAATACGGCCATGTCGTCAAGCGTGTCGCCGAAAGCGACGTGCTGGAAGGCCTGACCGGCGACAAGGACGACGACACCAAGCTGGAGTCGCGCCCACCGGTGGTGACCATCATGGGCCATGTCGACCACGGCAAGACCTCGTTGCTGGATGCGCTGCGCAAGACCGACGTGGTGTCGGGCGAAGCGGGCGGCATCACCCAGCATATCGGCGCCTATCAGGTGAACCTGAAGTCCGGCCAGAAGATCACCTTCCTGGATACGCCCGGCCATGCCGCGTTTACCCAGATGCGCGCCCGCGGCGCCAAGGTCACCGATCTGGTCATTCTGGTCGTTGCCGCCGATGACGGCGTCATGCCCCAGACGGTGGAGGCCATCGCCCATGCCAAGGCGGCGGGCGTGCCGATGATCGTGGCGGTCAACAAGATCGACAAGGGCGACGCCAATCCGACCCGGGTGAAGACCGAATTGCTGCAGCATGAAATCCAGGTCGAGGACATGGGTGGCGAGACGCAGGCTGTCGAAGTCTCCGCCACCAAGGCGATCGGCCTGGACAAGCTGGAAGAGGCCATCCTGCTGCAGGCCGAAATCCTGGATCTCAAGGCCAATCCCGATCGCCCCGCCGAAGGCGCGGTGGTGGAGGCCAAGCTGGACAAGGGCCGTGGCCCCGTCGCCACCGTGCTGGTGCAGCGCGGCACCCTGAAGGTGGGCGACATCGTGGTCGCCGGCGCCGAATGGGGCCGGGTACGCCTGCTGGCCAACGAACGTGGCGAGTCGGTGAAAAGCGCCGGACCCTCCACGCCTATCGAGGTTCTGGGTCTGTCGGCCCCTCCGGAAGCGGGCGATGAAATGGTCGTGGTCGAGAATGAAGCCCGCGCCCGCGAAGTGGCCGAGTATCGCGGCCGCAAGCGGCGCGAGCAGCGCCAGGCTTCGTCTTCGCGTCAGACCCTGGATCAGTTGCTCCAGACCCGCGAAGCCGGCGAAAAGCGCCTGTTGCCGCTGGTACTCAAGACCGACGTGCAGGGTTCGGCGGAAGCCATCCAGGGTGCGCTGGCCAAGCTGGCGACCAACGAAGTCGGAGCGCAGATTCTGCAGTCCGGCGTCGGCGGCATCACCGAAAGCGATGTCATCCTGGCCCATGCCAGCGGTGCAGCGGTGCTCGGCTTCAACGTGCGCGCCAACAACCAGGCGCGCGACCGTGCCAAGCGCGACGGCGTGGAAATCCGCTACTACAACATCATCTACAATCTGGTGGATGACGTGAAGGCGGCGCTGTCGGGCATGCTGACGCCCGAGACCCGTGAAAAGTTCCTGGGCAATGCCGAGATCCTGGAAGTGTTCAACATCTCCAAGGTCGGCAAGGTGGCCGGTTGCAGAGTCACCGAAGGCGTCATGCGCCGCGGTTCCAAGGTGCGGTTGATCCGCGACAATGTCGTGATCCACGAAGGCGAACTGTCCACCCTCAAGCGCTTCAAGGATGAAGTGCGCGAGGTGCAGTCCGGCCAGGAATGCGGCATGGCCTTCACCAATTACCAGGACATGCAGAAGGGTGACGTCATCGAATGTTTCGACGTCGAGACAATTCAACGTGCGCTCTAATAGTCCCGGGCTCGGGCCGCTCACTTCGCTGTCGCGCGCGGCCCTGCGCCGTTGCGGACCGCAGTAGGTCCGCAACCCATTCAGCGTGCGCTGTAACGCCATCCATCGGGCGTAACGCATGACCGCGACCAGCCCGGCTGGGCATGCCCAGGCGCTTTCGGCTGTGGAGGCGTGCTTGCGGGCGCGCGACATGCCCAAGGCGATGACGCTCAGCGAGAGTGCGGTCGGCGCCGGGGCTGAGCATCCCACCTTGCTGTCGCTGGCGGCGCTGGGGCGCATGCGCGCCGGGGCCAATGACCGTGCTTTGCCGCTACTGCTGCGCGCCCGCCAGCAGATGCCCAATCACCTCGACCTGCTTTATGCCCTGGGGGAATGCCTATCCCGGCTGGGCCGTCCACGCGAGGCGGTGGAGGCTTTCGATGCCGCCATCCGGGTCAAGCCGGAAGCGCGCTCGCATTTCGGCCGGGCGCTGGCGCTGGAAGATCTGAGCGAACTAAATGCCGCCCGCGCCGGGTTCGAGCAGACATTGGCGCTGAATCCGGCCCAGTCGGCGGCGCTGTCCCGGCTGGCCTTGCTGGCAGTGCAGCGCGGCGATCTAAAAGTGGCGCGCACACTCGCAACCCGCGCGCTGGCGATCGACGTCAATGACGTTACCGCCGGCATTGTCATGGCGCAGGCGGCGCTGGCGGAGAAGGACGTCGCCACCGCCGAACGGGTGGTGGCGGCGATCTCCCAGTTGCCCGATCTCGGGCCTGTCAACCGCGCCTTCGCCCTGAGCCTGGCCGGCGATGTGCTGGACGCGCAGGACCGGCCCGCCGAAGCCTTTGCCGCCTATGCCCAGTCCAAGGCCATCCTGCGCGAAGCCTATGCGCCCAACATGGAAGGTCTGGAAAGCGTGGCGGCGCGTGAAGCGCGTCTGGCCGAATATTTTGCCGCTGTTGAGCCGGCTGCTTGGCGCGCCACGGTACCGGATTCACCGCGTACCCTTGTCTTCCTGATCGGCTTTCCCCGTTCCGGCACCACCTTGCTGGAACAGGTGCTGGCCAGCCATCCCGATGTAACGGCGATGGAAGAGCGCACTTGTTTGCAGGATTCCGCCGTCGCCTTCTTCGGCAGCAACGCCGACCTCGATCGGCTGGCAGGACTTTCCGATGCCGATCTTGAGTTCTGGCGGCGGGCTTACTGGAAACGGGTTGAGGAAGCAGGTGCCCAGCCGTCCTCACAGGTCTTCATCGACAAGATGCCGCTGAATTCGGTGTTCCTGCCGCTGATCGCAAAGTTATTCCCGCAAGCCAAAATCATTCTTGCCCTGCGTGATCCGCGCGATGTGGTGCTGTCCTGCTTCCGCCGGCGCTTTGGCCTGAACCCGGGCATGTATGAGTTCACCACCCTGGAAACTTCCGCCGCCTATTATGCCCGGGTGATGCGGCTGATCGAGATCTATCGCGGCAAGCTGGCGCTGGACCTGGTTGAGACACGCCATGAAAGCCTGGTGAGTGATTTCGAAAATGAAGTCCGCAAGCTGTGCGGTTTTCTGGACCTTCCCTGGCATGAAGAAATGCGCAGCTTTGCAGGCCGCGCCGCGGCGCAGAATATAGACACGCCTTCCAGCGCCCAGGTGGCGCGCGGCCTGTCGGATGCGGGCCTGGCGCAATGGCGCCGTTACAGCCGCGAACTTACCCTTGTGCTTCCCATGCTGGCGCCGTTCGTGCGCCAGTTCGGTTATCCGGAGAGTTAAGTAGATGTCTCGCCGTCCCACCAGCCGATCGCCGCGCCACAGCGGAGTTCGTCGCACCGGGCGCCATGATGGTCCGTCCGGCCCTTCCCAGCGCCAACTCCGCGTCGGTGAGGCGCTACGCCACGCCCTGGCCCAGGTGATGCGCGAGCATGAAATCCGCGATCCAGAGCTGGAAGGCGTTTCCGTCACCATCACCCAGGTCAAGCCATCGCCCGACATGCGCTACGCCACGGTCTATTGCGAACCCTTGGGCGGCCAGCATGCCAAGGAAATCGTGGCGGCACTGAACCGCCACAAGGGATTCCTGCGCGGCGAGATGGGCCATCTGATCGCCATGAAGTTCACGCCCGAGCTGCGCTTTGTCGAAGATGAATCCTTCGCCGAAGCCGAGAAGATCGAAACAATCCTCAAGTCCGAGCGCGTCAGCCGCGATCTCGCGGCTGAGTCCGATGACGAAGAAAAAGAAGACGAGTAATGGGGCGTCGTAAAAAGGGTAATCCGGTCCATGGATGGGTCATCCTGGACAAACCCAAGGGCATGACCTCGACGCAAGCCGTGGCTGCTGTCAGGCGCATCTTCGATGCTCAGAAAGCGGGCCATGCCGGCACGCTCGATCCCCTTGCCACCGGCATCCTGGCGATCGCGCTGGGGGAAGCGACCAAGACCGTTCCCTATGCCATGGATGCGGACAAAACCTACCGCTTCACCGCGACCTGGGGGATGAGCCGCGACAGCGACGACACCGAGGGCGCGGTCACCGGTACTTCCGACAAACGTCCCGACCGAGCCGACATCGAAGCCATGCTGCCCCGCTTCACTGGCACCCTGAACCAGGTGCCTCCGACCTATTCCGCCATCAAGGTGGGGGGCGAGCGGGCCTATGACCTGGCTCGGGACGGAGAACAGGTGATCCTGGAACCCCGTCCGGTGGAGGTGTTTGAGGCCCGGCTGCTGGGGTGCGAAAAAGATTGGGCGGAGTTCGAAATCCTTTGCGGTAAAGGTACTTACGTCCGATCCTGGGTTCGCGATATTGCCCTGGCTTTGGGCACTTTGGGCCATGTTTCGGCCCTGCGCCGGACCCGGCTTGGCTCCTGGGACGAAAAAGGCGCGGTCGGGCTGGATACCCTGACCCCTTTTATGCATAGTCCCGCCGCTTTTGGGTATTTGAGGCCCCTTGCAACCGCGCTGGACGGCATCCCGGCGCTGGCTGTTTCGGGTCCAGATACGGTTCGCATCAGATCCGGCAACCCCATCCTCATCCGCAGCGGCCTGTTCGCGAGGATTCAGGAAGGATTCGGCGAGGGCGAGCTTCACGGCCAGACGGTGTTCTTGAAGGACTCGGATGGATCGCCCGTGGCATTGGCCGAAATCGCCGAAGGAGAACTTCGTCCGTTTCGTGTCTTCAACTTTTCTACTTAAGCCTTGAAAGGGCCGATGACCGAATGATTACCCCTGAACGCAAGAAAGAGCTGATCGCCGAATACGCGACCGGCACCAATGACTCCGGCTCGCCGGAAGTGCAGATCGCAATCCTGTCGGAGCGCATCTCCAACCTCACCGAGCACTTCAAGACCCACGCCAAGGACAATCATTCCCGTCGCGGCATGATCAAGATGGTGTCGCAGCGCCGTGGTCTTCTCGACTACGTCAAGTCCAGAGACACCAAGCGTTACGAGGCCATCATCTCCAAGCTGGGCCTGCGCCGCTGAACCGGGAAAAAACAGAATTGGCACGGTCTCGGGCAGACGCCTGAGGCCGTGCTTTTGCTTTGCGGGGGATGAGCTTCCGCAGGCGGGCTCCATAGGGGAGCCACATGAAGGCCTCCCGCAATATGGCGTTGGGGCGATGACGAAAGAAAATCCAGATGTTCAACGTTCACAAAGAAAGCTTCGAATGGGGCGGCCGCACGCTGACCCTCGAGACCGGCAAGATCGCCCGCCAGGCTGACGGTTCCGTGCTCGCCACCTATGGCGAGACCATTGTGCTGGCCACCGCCGTTGGTGCCGCAAACGCCAAGGAAGGCCAGGACTTCTTCCCCCTCACCGTGAATTACCAGGAACGCTATTACGCCGCCGGCAAGATCCCGGGCGGGTATTTCAAGCGCGAACGCGCCCCGACCGAGCGCGAGACTCTGATCTCGCGCCTGATCGACCGTCCCATCCGCCCCCTGTTCGCCGACGGTTTCAAGAACGAAGTGCTGGTGGTGGCGCAGGTGCTGAGCCATGACCTGGAAAACGATCCCGATGTGGTCGCCATGGTCGCCGCCTCAGCCGCGCTGACCCTGTCGGGCCTGCCCTTCATGGGCCCGATCGCGGCCGCCCGCGTCGGCTATATCAATGGCGAATATGTCCTGAACCCCAGCATCGACACCTATCCGGAATCCAAGCTGGAGCTGGTCGTCGCCGGCACGTCCGATGCCGTGATGATGGTGGAATCCGAAGCCCAGGAACTGAGCGAAGACGTGATGCTCGGCGCTGTGATGTTCGGCCACAAGCAGATGCAGACCGCCATCGACGCCATCATCCGCCTGGCGGAAAAGGCGGCGAAGGATCCGCGCCCGGTGCCGCAGGACGTTCACGCGCCCGTGCGCGCGGCGATCAAGGCGGCCACCTCCGCCGAACTGGCCAAGGCTTTCCAGCTTCCCATCAAGTTCGAGCGCCGCGACGCGCTTTCGGCCGTGAAGAAGAAGTATGCCGAACAGTTCGTGGGCGAAGGCGACGGCAAGGTGCCGGCCAATGTCTATGGCGGACTGCTGCATGACGTGGAAGCCGATGTGATGCGCAACGCGGTGCTGGACACCAAGAAGCGCGTCGACGGCCGTGACCTCACCACCGTGCGCCCGATCGTGGCGGAAGTCGGCATTTTGCCGCGCACCCATGGCTCGGCCCTGTTCACCCGCGGCGAAACCCAGGCGCTGTGCATCTGCACCCTGGGCACCGCCGAGGACGAGCAGTTTGTCGACAGCCTGGAAGGCACCGGCAAGCAGACCTTCATGCTGCATTACAACTTCCCGCCCTACTCGGTGGGCGAGACGGGCCGCATGGGTTCGCCCGGCCGCCGCGAAATCGGCCATGGCAAGCTCGCCTGGCGCGCCATCCACCCGATGCTGCCCACCAAGGAAGAGTTCCCCTACACGATCCGCGTGGTTTCCGAGATTACGGAATCCAACGGCTCCTCCTCGATGGCGACCGTCTGCGGCACCTCATTGGCGCTGATGGATGCGGGAGTTCCGATCAAGAAGCCGACCGCCGGTATCGCCATGGGCCTGATCCTGGAAGGTGACCGCTATGTGGTTCTGTCAGACATCCTGGGTGACGAAGATCACCTGGGCGACATGGACTTCAAGGTGGCGGGCACCGAAGACGGCGTCACCAGCCTGCAGATGGACATCAAGATTTCCGGGATCAACGAGGAAATCATGAAGACCGCTCTGCAGCAGGCCAAGGGCGGCCGCCTGCACATCCTGGGCGAGATGAACAAGGCCCTGACCGGCGCCCGCGCCGAGCTGGGCGAGCACGCCCCGCGCATCGAGCAGATCAAGATCCCGACCGACAAGATCCGCGACGTGATCGGCACCGGTGGCAAGGTGATCCGCGAGATCGTGGAAAAAACCGGTGCCAAGATCAATGTCGAGGACGACGGCACGGTGAAGATCGCGTCCGCCGACGGCGAGTCGATCAAGGCCGCGCTGAAGTGGATCCGCGGCCTGACCGCCGAGCCCGAAGTCGGCCAGATCTATGACGGCAAGATCGTCAAGGTGATGGACTTCGGCGCCTTCGTGAACTTCTTCGGTCCCAAGGACGGCCTGGTGCATGTCTCCGAGCTGGCGGCGCAGCGTGTCGCCAAGCCGAGCGATGTGGTCAAGGAAGGCCAGGCCGTGAAGGTCAAGCTGCTCGGCTTCGACGATCGCGGCAAGGTGCGCCTCTCCATGAAGCAGGTGGACCAGACCACCGGCGAGGACATCGGCAAGAAGAAAGTCGAAGAGCCGCAGGCCTGATACGGCGACGCAATCGGAAAAGCCGCTCGCGTTTCGCGGGCGGCTTTTTCTTTTTCAGCGCATTAGCAGACGCACATTGAAGGCGATGCAAATGCGCTCCCCCTCGCCCTCGAACGGGGCGACGGAATGCTCCAGCCAGCTGGGGAACAGCAACATGTCGCCGGGCTTTGGCGCCTCCCAATAGCGTGTCACCTGGGCATGAAGCTGGGCCATGTTGGCGCGGGGCCTGGGATCGTAGAATGAAATCTTGCCCGCATCCTGGCCGTCGGTCAGCGCCGCCGGCGGCGCGGCGATGTAGTAGACGCCGCTGATATGGGCGTCGGGATGGACATGATGACCCTGCCAGTTGCCGGCGCGCAGGATCACGCCCCAGCCCCAGGAATCGAATTGCAGCTGCGACGGCGGGCGGGCGCATTCCTGGGCAAGCAGAAGCTTGGCATAGCTTTGCACGGCATCGGCGATATGGCGCTTAAGCGTGACCAGCGCGGGATCGTTGGCTTTGGGGTGGGTGCTGAGCAAGGTGTCCGCCGTCTGGAACCCGCCCTTGGTCGACGTCCCGGTTGCGCTGTTTTTATCGGCGGTCTCGATCTCGCGGATCAGATTGGCCAGCGCAATATTGGTGGCTTCCATACCCCCGATGGGACGCACCATCAGGCTGGTGGGAAAAATCGGTTTGATCTGGTCGGTCATGCACCCCCCGAAAGTGGCGTGATCGTGTGGCCGGTCCCCACGCAAGGTCAACCGGTTAGCCTCATTCTTGTGCGCACCGCCCCCCTCGGGCTATGTGTCCGCCATGGCCGTTTTGATGCGCCTTGTCAGCCTGATTTTGATCGTGATCGCCCTGATGATGCTGGGCGCTGACGCGGTGACTTCGCTGGAGCGGGGCGGCGAACTGACGGTGCGCACTCTTGGCACGGTCTGGGGTCTCATCCATCCCGCCAGCCTGAATCATTTCAAGGACTGGGTGCAGAACCATGCCGCCTTCATGGCGCACGGCGTTTATTCGTTCCTGGCATTGCCCGGCTGGGCGGCGACGGGCGTGCTGGGGGTGATTTTGGCGTTTCTTTTCGGCCGGCGGTTGGGTCCAGAATAAGAATGGGCTGGCTTCACAAGGTCGCGAAAAGGCTCTTCGCATCTCGTGTTCAGCCCGAAGCCAAATTCGTTCTTTCTTTTGACGGAGCGGAGATCAGGTTGTCCGACCCAGACGGGGCCATCCGAGCGATAAAAACAGCCGATATCGGGTCAATCATCATCGAAACAAACGATACCGGGCCCATAGGCATGGACGTCTGGTGGGTGTTGCTGGACAGAAACGAAAAGCTCGGTGTGCTCTATCCGCAAGGCGCAACCGGCGAAGGCGCGGTGTTGAAATGGTTGATGGCGCTTCCGGGCTTCGATCATGAAGTCATGATAAAGGCTATGAGCTCCACCGCGAACGCCACTTATCCGGTCTGGCGAAAGAACAACCTGACCTAGCGCGTCCCGCCCGGCACCCACAGCACATCGCCCATGCCGGCATTGTTGGCGGTACGGGCCATCACGAAGAGATGATCGGACAGGCGATTGATGTAGCGCCGCGCCGCCTCATTGATCATCTCTTCCGCCGCCAGCGCCACCATGGCGCATTCCGCTCGGCGGGCGATGGTGCGGGCCAGATGCAGGTGCGCGGCTAGCGCCGTGCCGCCAGGCAGGACGAAAGAGGTCAGCGGCGAAAGCGCCGCATTCATGGCGTCGATCTCCCGCTCCAGCCGCTCCACCTGGCTTTCGGCAACGCGCAGCCGCCCCTCGGCTTTGCGGCCGTCTTCCGGCGCGCACAAGTCGGCGCCCAGGTCGAACAGATCGTTCTGGATGCGGGCCAGCATGGCGTCCATCTCGTCCTCGCTGTCTAGCCGGGCGATGCCAATGGCGGCATTGGTCTCGTCCACCGCGCCGATGGCGGCGATGCGCGGGGCTGCCTTGGAAATGCGGCTGCCGTCGCCCAACCCCGTCTGACCGGAATCGCCTGTTTTTGTGTAGATTTTCGACAGTGTGACCATGCGCCAATCCTGGCTCTTGCCCCTCAAATCTTAGCTTGTATGATCCCGCCGATCTTCAATATTTTGCCCGCGTTTTTGGAACTGACCAATGCCTGTCGAGGCTCCTGAAATCATCGAAACCGACTCCACCCGCGTCGCCTGTGACGGCGGCGGCGGCGCGCTGGGCCATCCCCGCGTCTTCCTGGAAATGGGCGATGAAACCAGCGTCGAATGCCCCTATTGCGACCGGCGCTTTGTGCTGAAGTCCGGGACGACGCATCATTGAGCGCCCTCAAGAAGGGGGATCATCTCTATCTGGTTGACGGCTCCGGCTATCTGTTCCGGGCCTATCACGCGCTGCCGCCGCTGACCCGCAAGTCGGACGGCCTGCCGGTCGGCGCGGTCTCCGGCTACTGCAACATGTTGTGGAAGCTGCTGGAGGACATGAAGGACGGCGACGTGCCGACGCATCTGGCGGTGATCTTCGACGCCGGCGAGAAGACTTTCCGCAACGAGATCTACAAGGAATACAAGGCCAACCGGCCGCCGCCGCCGGAAGACCTGGTGCCGCAATTTCCGTTGGTACGCGAGGCGACACGAGCGTTTGGGGTCTCCTGTGTTGAGCTGGCCGGCTATGAGGCCGACGACCTGATCGCGACTTATGCGCGGCTGGCGCGCGAAGCCGGCGCCCGCTGCACCATCATCTCCTCCGACAAGGACCTGATGCAGCTGGTGGTGGACGGCAAGGTCGAACTGCTGGACACGATGAAAAACCGGCGCCTGGCCTCCGCCGAGGTGCTGGAGAAATTCGGCGTGACGCCGGACAAGGTGATTCAGGTTCAGGCGCTGGCCGGCGATTCTGTCGATAATGTGCCCGGCGTGCGCGGCATTGGCGTCAAGACCGCGGCCGAGCTGATCAATCTCTATGGTGACCTGGAAACGCTGCTGAAACGCGCGGGCGAGATCAAGCAGAACAAGCGACGCGAAACCCTGATCGAGAATGCGGAAAATGCACGCGTCTCGCTGAAGCTGGTGACCCTGGATGCCCAGGTGCCGCTGAAAGAGCATCCGCACGAATTCGCAGTGCAGGAGCCGGACTGCAAGTCGCTGCTGTCCTTCCTGAAGGCGATGGAGTTCACCTCCATCACCAAGCGTGTGGCGGCGCATTACGAGGTCGAGGATCTGGACGCGATCACGCCTGCGCCCACCGTGGCCAATGTGCTGCCGCCCCAGCCGGAATTGCCGGAGGTGGAAGGCAAGACGCCGGCCGAGACCGAGGCATTGCGCGCGCCGATCAACCGCGACGCCTATGCCACGGTGACCGCGGCAAAGGATCTGGACAAATGGATCGCGCGGGCGATCGAGACGGGTATCGTTTGCGTCGATACCGAGACCACCTCGCTAGATCCGATGACGGCAAATCTCTGCGGCGTCAGCCTCGCGGTGGCGCCGGGCGAGGCCTGCTATATCCCCTGCGGCCATCGCAAGGGCGATGGCCTGTCCTTGGACCTGGGCCAGAATGGCGGCGGCGACATCGTGCAGATGCAGGAAGCCGATGTGCTGGCCAGGCTGAAGCCGCTGCTGGAAGACGACAGTGTGCTGAAGGTGGGTCAGAATCTGAAGTACGACGCGCTGATCTTCCTGCAGCGCGGCATCCGCCTTCATCCCATCGACGATTCCATGCTGATTTCCTATGTGCTGGAAGGCGGTCTGCACGGCCATGGGATGGATGAGCTGTCCGAACTGCATCTTTCCCACACGCCCATCGCCTTTAGCGAAGTGACCGGCAAGGGCAAGGACAAGATCACGTTTGACTGCGTGCCCGTGGCCGAGGCGACCAAATACTCCGCCGAGGATGCCGACGTCACCTTGCGCCTGGCGCTGTTGTTGAAACCGAAAATGGTCGAAGCCGGAAAGGCCCGCGTCTACGAGACCCTGGAGCGGCCGCTGGTGATGGTGCTGGCCGACATGGAACGGGCCGGCATCACCATCGATCCCGATCTGCTGCGCAAACTTTCCAATGATTTCGCCAAGGACCAGGTGAAGTTGGAAAAGGACATCCACAAACTGGCGGGCGGGGAATTCAATATCGGCTCGCCCAAGCAGCTGGGCGAAATCCTGTTCGACCGCATGAAGCTGGAAGGCGGCCGCAAGACCAAGACCGGCGCCTGGTCCACCGACAGCGACATTCTGGAAATGGTGGCGGCGGAAGGCCATCCCATCGCCCAGAAAGTGCTGGCCTGGCGGGCGCTGGCCAAGCTGCGCGGCACTTATACCGACGCGCTGCCCGGTTACATCAATGCCAAGACGGGACGGGTGCACACGTCCTACGCGATGGCCTCCACCTCGACGGGCCGGCTGGCCTCCACCGATCCCAACCTGCAGAACATTCCCGTGCGCACCGAGGAAGGCCGGCGCATCCGTCAGGCCTTTATCGCCGCCAAAGGCAATAAGCTGATCAGCGCCGACTATAGCCAGATCGAGCTGCGTCTGCTGGCCCATATCGCCGATATTCCGCAGTTGAAAAAAGCCTTTGCCGACAATCTGGATATTCACGCCATGACGGCGTCGGAGATTTTCGGCGTGCCGGTCAAGGATATGCCGGCGGAGATCCGGCGCCGCGCCAAGGCGATCAATTTCGGCATCGTCTACGGTATTTCGGGCTTTGGCCTGGCCAACCAGCTCGGCATCGCCCAGAGCGAGGCCTCCGATTACATCAAGAAGTATTTCGCGCGCTTTCCCGGCATTCGCGATTACATGGACCAAACCAAGCAGTTCGCGCGCACCCACGGTTTTGTCGAGACCCTGTTCGGCCGGCGCATCCATATCCGCGAGATCAATTCCAAGGTCCCAGGGTTCCGCGCTGGGGCCGAGCGCGCCGCCATCAATGCGCCGATCCAGGGTTCGGCCGCCGATGTGATCCGCCGCGCCATGACGCGCCTGCCCGGGGCACTGGCCGACGCAAAGATCAACGCCACCATGCTGCTGCAGGTGCATGACGAACTGATTTTCGAGGCGCCTGAGAAGGACGCGGCCAAGGCCGGAAAGCTGATCGCGCAGATCATGGAAAATGCGGCGCTGCCGGCGGTTGAGATTTCCGTGCCGCTCTTGGTCGAAGCCCGCGCGGCGGACAATTGGGACGCGGCGCATTGAACCGGCGCGCGGCCGCGATCGGTGTGGCCGCGCTGGCCCTGGCAGCCAATATCGCCTTCCAGCGCTTTTTGATGACGATCGGACCTGAGAATCGCGTGCTGATTCCCGGCCTAGCCGACTTTCAGCCAGCCTGGAATCGCGGCGTCTCCTTCAGCCTGTTTGTCCAGGACACTACGACGGGCTGGCATCTGCTGGTCGCGTTATTGGCCGTGATAAGCGCGGTGGTCGCGGTGGCGATGTGGCGTGCGTCCAGCAAGCTGGCGGCGATGGGCTTTGCCTTGATCCTGGGTGGCGCACTGGGAAATCTTCGGGACCGTGTCCTGAATGACGGCGCCGTGTATGACTTTTTGGCGCTGCATCTGGGCCCGATGCCGCTCTTTGTCTGCAATCTGCCCGATATTTTCATTTCCGCAGGCGCGTTACTGCTGTTTCTGGACATGGTGCTGGAAAAGCCTGCGGCCGAAACAGCGCTTTAGGCGGCGATCGACTTCAATCCCGTCTCGGCGGTGATGCCCGCCTTGCCCAGCTCCTCCATCAGGCCGGCCATCATCTGCTCGCTGTTGGGAACGGGTTCGTCCTTGGTCTGCGCTTCCTTGGTCTGGACCGCCATGTAGGTGGTGAGAAAGCCGGGCTGGGACAGGCAGCCCAGAATCAGTTCCCGCGCCCGGGCGGCAACCCGGCCTTCGGTGAGAACGCCGCCAGTGGCGAGCCGAAGCAGGGTCTGGGCCTTGTCCACTGGCGATGTGTTGCGCGCACGAATGGAATCGAACAGCTTGCCGCGGGCTTCCACCTGGCCGGCCAGCGTATCCAGGCGCGTGCAGATCTCTTCCTTGCTGACTTCAATGAAGCCGGAACGGCGCACCCGCATCTGAAGCTGCGCCAGGCGCTGAAGCCGCTGCACCAGCGGCAGTTTCGGGCTCTGAAAGAAATTATCGAACGCGGCCGACGTCAGAATTGGCATTATATAGGAGGAAAGCTGGCGCTTGTTCTCCGCCCCAATGATGTTGTCTTCGACGAACAGGATGCGTTCGATCTTCTCGTCCGGCGCCGCTTCGGAAATATAGGGCGCCAGCGCTTCCTGGGTGACGAGCCGCTTGGCGCGCAGGGTGAAGGCGGCAACAAGGTCCTCGTGAGAAAGATATTTGCCCACGCCCATGACGACGCGGTTGGCGAGGGAGCGAAGCGTCTTAAGCTCCTCAACCATGAGGTCCGGGCAAAGCCTTTTATTGCTCTTGAATTCGGCAACGATGCGATTGGCGATGGCGGTGCGCGCTTCCGGCAAGGTATCGGCCGCGAAATGACTTGTCAGCGCGGCCAATCCCTCGCCGCCATTCTCCGCAGGTTTTCCCAGATAGAGGGTGACCAGATTGTTCAGCGCCTGGCCCAGGGTTTCCGCCCGGCCCAGCAGTTCATGCAGCGCCGCCGACCCGTTGAGGATCTCCGACAGGATCGCATCCACCGATGAAAGAATCAGCTTGCGCGGACCTTCGTCGCTTGGCGCCTGTTCCATGATCCGGAGCAGCATCAGGACCTTTTCGTCCCAGCCCGATGCCTCTTTCAGATGCCGCGCCAGCGCGCCGTTGAAGAGATAGGCGGCGTCCCCCTGGCCATAGAGTTGCTGCGCCAGCTCGGCGAACTGGTGAGACTCCGGATTGGGAAATTTGCCGGCGCGCTGGTCGCGATAGACGCGATTGAAAGCCTGGGTGGTGAGCTCGTTCAGGCTCTTGACGATCTGCTGCACCGGGGTGGTGGAGTTGGCGGCCTGCGCCACCGCCACCTTCTGGATCGCGTGCTGATAGACCGTCCCGGTGGCCTCCAGCTTCTCCAGCATGTCGGCGCGATGGATCAGTTCGGTGATGGTGATCTTGTTGCGCGACAGATAGTCCACCAGCAGCCGGCGCATGGTGGCCCGCGCATGGTAGGAATAGAGATCATCCGGCTTGAAGCAGGGGATCGCATTCGGCGCTTCTTCCTGCGCCGGTTCGATCTTCATCTGGTTGTGGCCGTCCTCGAAGATCTTGAGGGTAAGGTAATCGCCGGTGTCGTCGTTGTAGGTCTCTTTGACCACCTTGACGCCGGTGGCCTGGTCGGTGGCCATCAGCTCCTTGGCAAGCGAAAGCGAGATATCGCGGTCGCTGCGCACGTCGTGCAGGGTCCAGCCGCCCCGGGCGCCGACCCGTTTGAAGACTTCGTAATGGATTTCTCGCCCCATGCGCCGATGGTGGCGTGGACCGCTTTAAACCGCGTTAACCGTGCCCGGGCGGGTGAGAAATTGTCGGGGCCGTTCCGCACAAAGGGCAGCCGGGGTCCTTGGGCAGGCGGGCGGTTCGGAACTCGGCCGAGAGCGCCCTGTAGGTCAAAATCCGGCCCGTCAGGCCGGTGCCCAGCCCGGCGATTTCCTTCAGCACTTCCAGGGCCTGCAGCGCCCCCATGACCCCGGCGGCAGCGCCCAGCACCCCAGTTTCGGAACAGGACCGTACAGTGTTCGGTGGCGGCGGTTCGGCAAACAGGCAGCGATAGCAGGGAAGGCCGGGCAGGTGACCCTTATAGGTGGCCAGCTGGCCTTCGAACTCGGTCACGGCGGCCGAGACCAGGGTCTTTTTCGCGAAGAAACTGGCATCATTGACCAGAAAGCGGGTGGCGAAATTGTCGCTGCCATCGGCGACGATGTCGTAGGCGCCGATCAACGCCATGGCGTTGGCCTCGGTCAGCCGAACAGCGTGAATGTCCACCGCGACATGGGGATTGAGGGCCGCCAGCGCCTCCTTCCCGGCCTCGACTTTCGGCCGGCCGATATCGGAGGTGCGGAACAGGATCTGGCGCTGAAGATTGGAAAGGCTGACGGCATCATCATCCACCAGCCCCAGCCGGCCGACGCCAGCTGCAGCCAGGTACAGCGCCACCGGGCTGCCCAGCCCGCCGGCGCCGACAATCAGCACTTTGGCGGCGCGGATTTTCGCCTGGCCGGGGCCGCCGACCTCCCGCAGCACCAGGTGGCGGGCATAGCGATCCAGTTCCTCGTCCGAGAGCATGGCCAAGCCTTAAGGGCAAAGAGAGCAGGGGCTAAGAACAGGGCGAAGCAAGACCGCGCCGCCAATCGTTAAGTAATACAAATATCATATTGACGATAAACATAAATTCCTGTGCAGCCGCTATCAAATATCTTTGTCCGTCTGTGCTTGGATGGGTATAGGAAAACCAGCTTTTGCACTCCGGAGCAGCTATGACCGACACCGCTTTTGGCCTCGGCCGCCATGGATTTCGCAACCTCAAAGCCGTGAACTGGAATCTCAGCGCACCGGCTCTGTACGAAGAGGCCGTCCGCCGCGGCGAAGGTCAGGTCGCCGCCAACGGCCCCTTGGTGGTGCGCACCGGAATCCATACCGGCCGCTCCGCCGGCGACAAGTTCGTGGTGCGCGACGCCGAGACCGAGCATCAGGTCTGGTGGGACAACAACAAGCCGATGAGCCCGGCGCATTTCGATGCGCTCTATGCCGACATGATGGCCCATGCCGAAGGCCGCGAACTGTTCGCCAAGGATCTGTTCGGCGGCGCCGACCTTACCCACCGCATCTCGGTGCGCATCGTCACCGAATATGCCTGGCACTCGCTGTTCGTGCATCAACTCCTGATCCGCCCCTCCGCGGAGGAACTCAAAAACTTCGCTGCCGAGTTCACCATCATCGATCTGCCCAGCTTCGTGGCCGACCCGGCGCGTCATGGCTGCATCTCCCAGACCGTGATTGCGGTGGACTTCGCCAAGAAGATGATCCTGATCGGCGGCACCTCCTATGCCGGCGAGATGAAGAAGTCCGTCTTCACCATCCTGAACTATCTGCTGCCGTCCAAGCGCGTCATGAGCATGCACTGCTCGGCCAATGTGGGCGCGGATGGCAAATCGGCCATATTTTTCGGGCTTTCCGGCACAGGCAAGACCACCTTGTCGGCGGACGCATCGCGCACCCTGGTGGGCGATGACGAGCATGGCTGGAGCGAGAACGGCATCTTCAATATCGAAGGCGGCTGCTATGCCAAGGTGATCAAGCTGTCGCGCGAAGCGGAGCCCGAAATCTTCTCCACCACCGAACGCTTCGGCACCGTGCTGGAGAATGTGGTGATGGATGACGCCACCCGCGCGCTCGATCTCAACGACGCCAAGTACGCGGAGAACACCCGCGCGGCCTATCCGATCGATTATATCCCCAACGCCTCGCTGACCGGCCGCGCCGGCCATCCCAAGAATGTGATCATGCTGACGGCCGATGCCTTCGGCGTCCTGCCGCCGATCGCCAAGCTGACGCCCAGCCAGGCCATGTATCACTTCCTCTCCGGCTTCACCGCCAAGGTTGCCGGCACCGAGAAGGGCCTGGGCAAGGAGCCGCAGCCGACTTTCTCGACCTGCTTCGGCGCTCCCTTCATGCCGCGCCATCCTTCCGAATACGGCAACCTGCTGCGCGCCCTGATCGCCGAGCACCAGGCCGACTGCTGGCTGGTCAACACCGGCTGGACGGGCGGCGCCTTCGGCACCGGTAGCCGCATGCCGATCAAGGCGACCCGCGCCCTGCTGAATGCGGCTCTGGACGGGAGCCTGGCCAATGTGGAGATGCGTATCGACCCGCACTTCAAGTTCCGGGTTCCGGTCTCGGTGCCGGGTGTGGACGCCAAGATCCTCAATCCCCGCGACACTTGGGGCGACAAGGCCGCCTATGACACCCAGGCCCGCAAGCTGGTCGCCATGTTCCGCGAGAACTTCAAGAAGTTCGAGGCCCATGTCGGCCAAGACGTCTTGCAGGCGGCGCCGGAATTGGCCGAAGCGGCTGAATAGTTTCTAAATCAAACACTTACCGCGCAGCATAAGGTGCAGCATAAAATCTTATGCTGCACCTTTTTGCTGCGCCTTTTGCTGCAACAAAAAAGGCGGTTGACCGTTAGATAGCTATATTGCTATATAGCTTTATGGCTATAGATAAAGAACTCAACGCCGTCTTTCACGCCCTCAGCGATCCAACCCGCCGGGCCATCCTGGCGCGGCTTTCACTGGGCGAGGCGAGCGTCTCCGAACTCATGGCGCCGTTCGGCTTCAGTCAGCCCACCATCTCGCGCCATCTGAAGGTGCTGGAAGGCGCGGGCTTGATCGAAGGCGGCCGCGACTCCCAGCGCCGCCCCCGGCGTCTCACCGCAGCCGCCCTGAAGGACGCCGCCGACTGGATCGAACCGTTCCGCCGCCAGTGGGAGCAGCGCTTCACCAATCTCGACGCTCACCTCGCACGACTGAAAAAGGAAACCTGACATGCCCCCGCACAGCCAGACCCCCATCCGTACCGGCATGGAAATCGACTATGGCAGCCATACCATCCGCTTTGTGCGCAGCTTCGATGCGCCCGCCGCGCTGGTTTTCGAAGCCTGGACGCGGCCGGAACAGTTGCGCTGCTGGTGGGATGCGGCGGGCGAACCGCTGGCGGTCTGCGAAATCGACCTGCGCCCCGGCGGCGCCTACAAATTCGTCTCCCGCAGCCATCCCCACATGCCCTTCACCGGCACCTATCTGGAGATCGCCCCGCCCGATCTGCTGGTGTTCGAGGCGCTGGGCTCCACCGGCCGCGTCCGGTTTCAGGCCGCCGAAGGCCGTACCCGCATGACGGTGGAGATCATCTGCCCCAATGCCGAACAGCTGGAGCATTTCATCCAGGTTGGCGTCGACAAGGGCACCAGCCAGACGCTCGATAATCTGGTCGCCTATATCGCGCGCCGGGACCTGGCCGCCTGACCCAGCCCAGGTGCAGGAAGGGACACCATGCTGCACCTTTTGCTGCGCCCTTTGCTGCAGCATGACGTGCAGCAATTCAGGCGTTGCGGCGGTAAACCCAGACGCGCGCGGGCGGGACGTTGGCCCAGACCGTGGCGGCCCGGGTAACACCAGAGCCGGCCGGTGGTGTCACCGGTGCATGCGGGCCGTAAGAGAATTGCGCAAGGACCCCCCCGGGCGCCAGCCGTGCCAGCGCGCCATCGACCAGCCGGCGGCGTGCCGCGACCGGAAAGTTCAACAGCGGCAATCCCGACAGGATTGCGGCGAACTGCTGGTGCGGAGCGGTGAGCGTCTTGTCCAGATCAAAGGCATCGCCCTGCACCACATTCACGCCGGCGAAACGGTTGCGCAGATGCCGCGCGAAGTCGCCATCATATTCCACACAGGTCAGGCTTTCCGGCGGCGTGCCATGTTCCAGGATCGCGGCGGTGATCGCACCTGTCCCGGGTCCCAGTTCCAGAACCGGGCCCCGTGCCGTGATCTGACGCGCCATGGCATTGGCCAGCGCTGGACCCGACGGCAACACGGCGCCGATATTCTTGGGCCGGCTGATCAGGGCGCGCAGGAAGCGCAGATTGTCGGCAAAGGTGGTGGTCAATGGCCGGCCCGGATGGAATATACGGGAACATAGGCCAAAAAATCAGCCTAGTGTCGTGGTTTCGAAGTTCGCAACTATATCTATATCAATCTCGAAGCGAACTTCGAAACCAAAACGACACTAGGAATCAATAAGTTACTAGTGCCCCGATTCCGAAATTCGCTCTGAGCCTGATATGAAGATCACGCGAATTTCGGAATCGGGACACTATATCGGAAGCACTTACTTCTCGCAGGTGCGCCAGAATTCTTTCAGCTTGGCCAGGAAGCCTTCGGCTTCCGGCTGGCACCCGGTCTGGCTTTCGGCTTCGAACTCCCGCAGCAATTCCTTCTGCCGCTTGCTGAGCTTGACCGGGGTCTCGACCGCCACCTCGACATAAAGGTCGCCCTTCTGGGCACTGCGAAGCACCGGCATGCCCTTGCCCTTCAGGCGGAATTGCCGACCAGGCTGGGTCCCTTCCGGGACCGTTACTTTGGAGCGGCCGCCGTCCAGGGTCGGCACTTCGATATTTCCCCCCAGCGAGGCGGTGACGAAAGAGACCGGCACCCGGCAATGAAGATCATGGCCGTCGCGCTGGAAGATGGGATGCTCGGTGAGGGACAGGAAAATGTAGAGATCGCCGGGCGGGCCGCCATTGACGCCCGCGGCGCCTTCTCCCGAAAGCCGGATGCGGGTGCCTTCCTCCACGCCGGGCGGCACATCCACATTGAGGACACGCTCTTTCTGCACCAGGCCGCTGCCACGGCAGCTCTTGCAGGGATTGCGAATGATCTTGCCGCTGCCGCGGCAGGAAGCGCAGGTGCGCTCGATGGTGAAGAAGCCCTGGGAGGCGCGCACCTTGCCATGACCCGAACAGGTGGGGCAGGTCTCGGGACTGTGGCCGGCTTCCGCGCCCGAACCGCCGCAAGGTTCGCAGCGGACCATGGTGGGCACCTTGATCTCGGCGTTGCGGCCGGCGAAGGCCTCTTCCAGGGAGATATCAAGATTGTAGCGCAGGTCCTGGCCGCGGTTCTGCCGCTTGCCCCGGCCCATGCCGCCCATCATCTGGCCGAACAGATCCTCGAACACATCGCCGAAGCTGCCGGCGAAGTCGCCAAAGGGACCGCCGGGCCCGCCACGCCCGCCCATGCCGTTTTCAAATGCGGCATGGCCGAAACGGTCATAGGCGGCGCGCTTCTGATCGTCCTTCAGGACGTCATAGGCTTCGTTGATTTCCTTGAACTTGATTTCGGCGGTGTGGTCGTCGGGATTCTTGTCGGGATGAAACCGCATCGCCAGCTTGCGGTAGGAGGCCTTCAGCACCTCTACAGTGGCGCCCTTCTGGCACTCAAGGGTCTCGTAGTAACAACGTTTCGTATTCATAGCCCCAGAACTCTACCCGCCCCTGGTAAACAAAAGGCCCTCCGCGTTTCCACGCGAAGGGCCGGGATCGTTTAGGCCGCGCCTTTCTTGCTGTCGTCGACTTCCTCGAAGTCGGCGTCAACAACGTTATCGTCGGCTTTCGGGGCTTCGCCTTCCGGTGCGGCTGCGCCTTCACCGGTCTGCTGCGCCTTGTACATGGCCTCGCCCAGCTTCATCGAAGCCTGCGCCAGGGTGTTGGTCTTTTCCTTGATGGCGTCGACATCGTCGGCCTTGACGGCTTCCTTCAACGCCGCGGCAGCGGCCTCGATGGCGGTCTTCTCGTCACCGCCGACTTTGTCGCCATGCTCACCGAGCGCCTTTTCCGTGGAATGGATCAGCGCGTCGGCCTGGTTGCGGGCCTCGATCAGTTCGCGCCGCTTCTTGTCTTCCGTGGCATGGGCTTCGGCGTCCTTGACCATCTTCTGGATGTCGGCTTCCGACAGGCCGCCGCTGGCCTGGATGCGGATCTGCTGCTCTTTGCCGGTGGCTTTGTCCTTGGCGGTGACGCTGACAATGCCGTTGGCGTCGATGTCGAAGGTGACCTCGATCTGCGGCACGCCGCGCGGGGCCGGCGGAATGCCCTGCAGGTCGAAGCGGCCCAGGCTCTTGTTGTCGGCCGCCATCTCGCGTTCGCCCTGGAACACATTGATGGTCACCGCGGTCTGGTTGTCGTCGGCGGTGGAGAAGATTTGGCCCTTCTTGGTCGGGATGGTGGTGTTGCGGTCGATCAGGCGGGTGAAGACGCCGCCCAGGGTCTCGATGCCCAGGCTCAGCGGGGTCACGTCGAGCAGCAGCACGTCCTTGACTTCGCCCTTGAGCACGCCGCCCTGGATGCCGGCGCCGATGGCGACCACTTCATCCGGATTGACGCCCTTGTGCGGCTCCTTGCCGCCGAAGATCTGCTTCACTGCTTCCTGCACCTTGGGCATGCGGGTCATGCCGCCAACCAGGATGACTTCGTCGATCTGGCTGGCGGTGACGCCGGCATCCTTCAACGCCTGCTTCACCGGGCCGACGGTCTTCTGGATCAGGTCGTCGACCAGCGCTTCGAGCTTGGCGCGGGTGATCTTGATGGTGAGATGCTTGGGGCCCGAAGCGTCAGCCGTGATGAAAGGCAGGTTCACTTCGGTCTGCTGCGCGCTCGACAGTTCGATCTTGGCCTTCTCGGCGGCGTCCTTCAGACGCTGCAGCGCCAGACGGTCACTGCGCAGGTCAATGCCATTTTCCTTCTTGAACTCGTCGGCCAGGTAATTGACCACGCGCTGGTCGAAGTCCTCGCCGCCGAGGAAAGTGTCGCCGTTGGTGGACTTCACCTCGAAGACGCCGTCGCCGATTTCCAGCACCGACACGTCGAAAGTGCCGCCGCCCAGGTCATAGACCGCAATGGTGCCGGACTGCTTTTTGTCCAGACCGTAAGCCAGCGCCGCGGCGGTGGGCTCGTTGATGATGCGCAGAACCTCAAGGCCCGCGATTTTGCCGGCGTCCTTGGTGGCCTGGCGCTGGGCGTCGTTGAAGTAGGCGGGAACAGTGATGACCGCTTGGGTGACTTTCTCACCCAGATGGGCTTCGGCGGTTTCCTTCATCTTGGTGAGAATGAAACCGGAGATTTCGCTGGGAGAATATTTCTTGCCGTCGCGGCCCTGCACCCAGGCATCGCCATTGTCGGCTTTGACGATCTTGTAGGGGACCATGCCCATGTCCTTCTGGGTCATGGGATCGTCGAAGCGGCGCCCGATCAGGCGCTTGATGGCGAAGAAGGTGAATTCAGGATTGGTGACTGCCTGACGCTTGGCGGGCTGGCCGACCAGGCGCTCGCCGTCGGGGGCGAAGGCGACAATGGACGGGGTGGTGCGGGCGCCTTCCGCATTCTCGATGACCTTGGGGGCCGAGCCCTCCATGACCGCGACACAGGAGTTGGTGGTGCCGAGGTCGATGCCGATTACTTTAGCCATGGGTATTCCTCTCATCGGGCATGGGTTCCTGGCCCCTTGCGGGCACCCTCCGGTCCATCCCATTGAAATCACTGACAAAATAAGCCACGGGCCAAACCCATGCTTATACAAGGGGGTATATAGGGAGAGGGGGCGGAAATGCCAAGGCTCCAGCGGCCTTTAGAGCATTTATGAGGGGCTTTTGATCGGCCTCATTGCACCCCGGTCGCCGTTTAGAAATCGGGGAGCTGAATCTTGGAATTCTCGCCTTGGATCTGGGCGTTGCGGCTCTGGCGATAGAGATTGCGGGTGGTGGCATAGAAGTCGATGGACGTGCGCTCGATGGTGTCGAACTCGTTGCGCCGGTCGTCCACCGTATCCAGAACGCGAAACGCCCCACGGGCCAGCATCCAGGTATCCTTGCCGTGGAAGTGCGCCCAGGACAGGGGATCGAAGAACCCGTCCACGCTTGAGCCCAGAAGATCGCGCGGCGGCAACGGGCCGATAAAGGGCAGCACCAGATAGGAGCCCTCCTGAACGCCGCTCTGGCCCAGGGTGATGCCGAAATCATTGGCATGATGCGGCATGCCGATCTTGCTGGCGACATCGATCAGTCCGCCCAGGCCGATTGTGGAATTGATCAGAATGCGGCCCAGCGTGTTCGCGGCCCTGCTGATATCCGCCTGCAGCACGTCATTGGCCAGCACGATGGGCTCATGCAGGTTGGTGGTGGCGTTATGGATGCCCTTGCGCGCGGGCTCCGGCAGCACGGCGCGATACACATCGTTCACGGGATGGCCGATATGCTTCTCCACCCAGACGTCGAAGGTGAAGATATCGCGATTGGTTTTTTCCCAGGGATCGTGCTCGGCGAGGGATTGCGGGCTCGGTGTGCTGCAGGCGCAAAGACTGACACCCAGAAGGAAAAGAAGCGCGTCGCGAATGGAGCCGTTCATGATCAGGACAGGGCAATCCCGCAACAGCGAATGGTCAGGGGGGCGAATTCATTGCCTAATGCAAATGCCAGTGAGCGATGCTCGACACGGTGAGAAATACGATCCAGGTCAGACAAGGCAGAAACGCCAGAGCCGCCCACGTGTTCCGGCGGAAGAGGGCGATCAGGGTCAGAAGCATGAAAAAGTCGAGCACCAGCGCGAGAATGGGGCCGGGCCAGGTGCGCCAGAACAGGTTCAGGACCAGTTGTCCGGCATAAAGCGTCATGGCCCATGTTCTCCAACCTCCCTTCTTCCAGGCCAGCCAGGCGGCCACGGCCATCAGGATGTAGATCAGGGTCCATACCGGCGCTATTAGCCAAAAGGGCAATCCGGTCACGGGCATAGGCTTTGCAAGCGACGCCAGCGCGCCGGCCGCCAGGCTTGCGATCAACAGCAGCTTGAGGACGCGCCGCCCGCCCGGATCGGGTGCGAAGTCCAGCATCTCACCGCGCGCCGTGGTCGGCGATGACCTGCGCGATGGCCGCCGACAGTTTCTTGGCGAAGGCGATGTGCAGGAATTCGTTGGGGCCATGCGCATTGGAATGCGGACCCAGCACGCCCGTGACCACGAACTGCGTCTTGGGGAATTTTTCGCCCAGCATGGCCATGAAGGGAATGGAGCCGCCTTCGCCCTGATAGGCGACGGGCTTGCCGAAGGCGCACCTGCTGGCTTTGTTCAACGAGGCGTCCAGCCACGGCGCCAGGGGCGGGGCATTCCAGCCATTGTCGCCGCGCGGCATGTCGAACACCACGTCGGCGTCGCAGGGCGGATTTTTCTCCAGCGCCGTCTTCATTGCGGCGCGCGCCTTTTCCGCATCGGCGGTGGGTGGCAGGCGCAGCGAGATCTTGGCGGTGGAATAAGGCAGCAGCACATTGCCGCCATCCTTGGGCACGGGATAGCCGGCCATCCCGGTGACGGCGAGTTGTGGCTCCCAGGTCTTGGCCAGAATGATCTGCGCATTCCCCTTGGTCATCGGTTTGGTTTGCGCGGCGAACGGAAGGCCAGACCAGACTTCATCGCCCAGGATGGCGGCGGTCGCTTCCGCCTGTTTCACACGCTCGGCGGGAATCTCCACGAACAATTCGGGCAGCTTCATCCGGCCGGTGGCTTCGTCCTCGATGCGCGACAGGAGCTGGCGCAGGATACGGAAGGAGGACGGCACCACGCCGCTGGCTGCGCCGGAATGAACGCCTTCGGTCAGCACCTTGATCGTGAGATTGCCGATCAGGTTCCCGCGCAAGGAGGTGGTGAGCCAGAGCTGATCGTAATTGCCACAGCCGGAATCCAGGCACACCACCAGATCGGGTTCGCCGATGCGCTGGGCGAGATGGTCGATATAGAAAGGCAGGTCCGGTGAGCCGGATTCCTCCGACGCCTCGATCAGGATGACGCAGCGGGCATGGGCGACACCTTGCTCTTTCAGCGCCAGCAGGGCGGCGATGCTGGCGAACATGGAATAGCCGTCGTCCGCGCCGCCGCGGCCATAAAGCTTGCCGTCCTTGAGCTTGGGCTCCCATGGGCCATAGCCTTCGTCCCAGCCGACCATCTCCGGCTGCTTGTCGAGATGGCCGTACATAAGGACGGTGCCGTCAGCAGTGCCCGGTACTTCGATGAAAATTAGCGGCGTCCGACCGGGAAGGCGCACGACCTCCAGCGTCGCGCCCTGAAAGGCAGCGAGCTTTGCCTTGGCCCAGGCGCTGAACATCTCCACGGCTTCTTCCATGTAGCCGTGCTTTTCCCAATCCGCGTCAAAGGCGGGGCTTTTGTTGGGAATTCGGATGTAATCGGTCAGGGCCGGGATGATCTCGTCATCCCAGATGCGCTCCATGAAGGCGGCGGTTTTAGTGAATTCCATTACCGATTGATGTCATACGCAGCGACGACCGCGGCGTTGTAGATCTCGCTCATCTTGGCGCCAAGCGGCGCGATCTGCACCGATTTTTCCAGCCCCACCAGCATCGGGCCCATCACACTGGCGCCGCCCATCTGCTGCAGCAGCTTGGTGGAGATGGAGGCGGAATGCACCGCCGGCATGATCAGCACATTTGCGGTGTCGGTGATGCGGGCGAAGGGATAAAGCGCCAGCTTGTCCCTATCCAGCGCCACGTCCACGGCCAGTTCGCCGTCATACTCGAAATCCACGCCACGGTTTTCCAGGATCTGCACCGCCTCGATGATGCGCTCGCTGCGTTCACTGCGGGGAAAGCCGAAGGTGGAAGAGGCGAGCAGGGCCACGCGCGGCGTAATTCCGAAACGCTTGGCGGCGGCCGCGGCCTGGACGGCAATGTCGGCTAGCTGCTCGGCGGTCGGCATTTCGGTTACCGAAGTGTCGGCGACCAGCACCACCCGGCCCTTGGCGAAAATCGCCTGGATGCCGATGGGGCGCTGACCCGGCGGCGGGTCCAGCACCAGCCGAACATCGGACAGGGCATTGGCGTAATTGCGGGTCACGCCCGTCACCATGGCGTCGGCGTCGCCGGCCTTCAGCATGGAGGCGGCATAGACATTGCGGTCGTTGGTGACCATGCGCACGGCATCGCGATAAAGCGCGCCCCGCCGCTGCACCCGCTTATAGAGTGCGTCGATATAAGGCTTGGCGTCCTCGGCCGAATGCGGCACCCGGATCTGGATCAGGTTCTCGTCCAGGCCTGCCTTGTGCAGGCCCTGTTTCACCACATCCACCCGGCCGACCAGAATGGCCTTGCCCATGCCGGAATTCTGGAAGGCGGCGGCGGCGCGGATCACCGAATCCTCCTCGCCCTCGGCGAACACCACCCGCTTGGGCTTGGCGCGGACAGCATTGGTCACCATTCCGAACAGGCCGGCGGAAGGATCGAGCCGTGCTGAAAGCTGGAACTGGTAGGCGCTGAGGTCGTCGATCTGCTTCCTGGCGACGCCCGATATCATGGCGGCTTCTGCCACGGCTCCCGACACGCGGCTGATCAGCCTGGGATCGAAGGGCGAAGGAATGATGTAGCCGGGACCATAGACGGGCCGGGCGCCGCGATAGGCGGCCGCCACTTCGTCGGGCACGTCTTCGCGCGCCAGGGCGGCGATGGCTTCGGCCGCGGCGATCTTCATCGCCTCATTGATGGTGGTGGCGCGCACATCCAGTGCGCCGCGGAAGATGTAGGGGAAGCCCAACACATTGTTGACCTGGTTGGGATAGTCGCTGCGCCCCGTCGCCACGATCACATCATTGCGAACGGCCTTGGCGTCTTCGGGTGTGATCTCCGGATCGGGATTGGCCATGGCGAAGATGATCGGATTGGCCGCCATGGAGCGCACCATGTCCGGCGTCAGCGCGCCCTTGGCCGATAATCCCAGGAACACGTCGCAGCCCACCATGGCATCGGCCAGGGTGCGGGCCTTGGTGTTCACGGCATGTGCCGATTTCCACTGGTTCATGCCTTCGGTGCGGCCGCGATAGACCACACCCTTGGTGTCGCACAGGATGATGTTCTCGCTCTTGACGCCCATGGACTTGAGCAGCTCGATGCAGGCGATGCCGGCGGCGCCCGCGCCGTTGCACACCACTTTCAGATCGCCCATCGAACGGCCGGTCAGATGCGCCGCATTGATGACGCCGGCGGCCGAGATGATGGCGGTGCCATGCTGGTCATCATGGAACACCGGAATGTCCATGATCTCGCGCAGCTTCTCTTCGATGATGAAGCAGTCCGGCGCCTTGATGTCTTCCAGGTTGATGCCGCCGAAGGACGGGCCCAGATAGCGCACCGCGTTGATGAACTCGTCCACATTCTTGGTGTCGACGCACAGGTCTATGGAGTTCACGTCGGCGAAGCGCTTGAACAGCACCGCCTTGCCTTCCATCACAGGTTTGGATGCGAGCGGTCCCAGATCGCCCAGGCCCAGGATTGCGGTGCCGTTGGAGATCACCGCCACCATGTTGCCTTTGGCGGTGTAGTCGTAGGCCAGTTCGGGCCGCTCGGCGATCCGCAGCACCGGCACCGCCACGCCCGGCGAATAGGCCAGGCTCAGGTCCCGTTGGGTCGCCATCGGTTTGGTGGGGACCACTTCCAGCTTTCCGGGCTTGTCACCGGCGTGGAAGGCCAGAGCTTCGTCGTCGGTGAAGGACGGGCGGGACATCTGTATCAACCCTGATCTGATTGTTCGTTTTTTTGGCGTTTTCGGGATTTTCCACAGAATATCCACTGCCGCGGCGATTGCATCAAGCTTCCGTGACGGAAGGCCGCGGCTCTGTCTGCTATGGTCGCTCGCATGAGCGAGATGGAATTACAGACAGACACGGCGGGGACTGAGGTCACCCCCATGATGGCGCAGTATCTCGCGATCAAAGCGCTGCATACAGACTATTTGCTGTTCTACCGCATGGGCGACTTCTACGAGCTTTTCTTCGCGGACGCAGCAAAAGCGGCGGAGTCGCTGGACATAGCTCTGACTAAGCGCGGCAAGCATCAGGGTGAAGACATCCCGATGTGCGGCGTGCCGGTGGTGACCGCCGAGGCCTATCTGGAGAAGCTGATCCGCAAGGGCCATCGCGTCGCGGTGTGCGAGCAGATGGAAGACCCGGCCGAGGCCAAGAAGCGCGGCTCCAAGTCGGTGGTGAAACGCGAGGTGGTGCGTCTGGTGACGCCGGGCACCATCACCGAGGATGCGCTGCTGGAAGCGCGGGCCTCCAATCTGTTGGCGGCGCTGGGGCGCAGCGGCGCCGACTTCGCCATCGCCTCCGCCGACATGTCCACCGGCGAGTTTTCGGTTGCGGCGTTGACGCGGGAGGAGATCGCCACCGAACTGGCGCGCCTTGCGCCCAAGGAGTTGCTGCTGCCGGATGCCTTGCTCGCGCAGGAAGATCTGGCGCTGCTGTTCAAGTCTCTCGGCACCGCGCTATCGCCGCTGCCGGCCAGCCGGTTCGATTCTTCAAATGGCGAGCGTGCGCTGAAGACGCATTACAACATGCTGTCGCTCGATGGGTTGGGCGCGTTCTCCCGCGCCGAACTGTCGGCGGCCGGATCGCTGATCGCCTATCTGGAGTTGACCCAGAAGGGCGCCAAGGTGGCGCTGCAGCGGCTGGCGCGGGTGTCGCCGTCGCACTTCATGGGCATCGATGCCGCGACCCGGCGCAATCTGGAGCTGACGCAGACTCTGTCGGGCCAGCGCACGGGATCATTGCTGGCCCAGATCGATCGCACCGTCACGGCGGCGGGCGCGCGCCAGCTTGCGGCGCGTCTGGCGGCGCCACTGACCGATGTGAAAGCGATTGCGGCGCGGCATGACGCGGTGGAAGCCTTCGCCAAAAATTCCGAACTCCGGCGAAAGGCGCGCGAGGCCTTGCGGGCAGCACCTGACATTGCCCGAGCGCTCGGGCGGTTGTCGGTGGCGCGCGGCGGGCCGCGCGATCTGGCCAATCTGCGCGATGGCGTGAAAGCAGCGCGCAGTTTGCGCAACAGTTTGAAGAACGAATCTCTGGGCGGCGAAGCGCTGAGCGCGATCGAGGCGCTGGCCCAGAATATCGCCGCGGTGTCGCGGCTTTCGGACCGTCTGGACTTCCTGCTGGTGGAGGAGCCGCCTTATCTGGCGCGTGATGGCGGCTTTGTGAAATCCGGCGCCCATGCGCCGCTGGATGAGATGCGCAGCCTGCGCGATGAATCCCGCCGTGTGATCGCTGGTCTGGAAGGTAAGTATCGCCAGCAGAGCGGCGTTTCCCAGCTCAAGATCAAGCACAATGGCGTGCTGGGCTATTTCATCGAAGTCGGCCAGCAACATGCCGACAAGCTGACGCCCTCTAAAGATAACGAAGGCAAGGAGACGTTCCGCCATCGCCAGACCATGGCGGGCGCGGTGCGCTTTTCCACCGATGAGCTGGCATCGCTGGCCTCGCGCATCGCGGAAGCCGCGGAAAGCGCGCTGGCGATGGAGGCGGCGCTATTCAATGAAATGGCCATGCTCGCGCTGGAGCATGGCGAGGCGCTGTCGGCCATCGCCGACGCACTGGGCGTGCTGGACGTCACGGCAGCGCTGGGCGAACTCGCGATTGCCGCGCGTTATGTGCGGCCCAGGATGGACAATGGCCTGTCGTTCGAGATCACGCGCGGCCGCCATCCGGTGGTGGAAGCGGCGCTGCAAGCGGCCAGTGCCGCACATTTCGTGCCCAATGATTGTGATCTGTCGCCGAATGCAAAGGGCCGCTTGTGGCTGGTCACCGGTCCCAACATGGCCGGCAAATCGACCTTCCTGCGTCAGAATGCGCTGATCGCTATCCTGGCCCAGATGGGCAGCTTTGTGCCGGCGGAAGACGCGCATATCGGCATCGTGGATCGCCTTTTCTCCCGGGTCGGCGCCGGCGACGATCTGGCGGCGGGCCGCTCCACCTTCATGGTCGAGATGGTGGAGACCGCTGCCATCCTCAACCAGGCGACGGCACGCTCGCTGGTCATATTGGACGAGATCGGGCGCGGTACCGCCACTTATGACGGCCTGGCCATCGCCTGGGCCGCGGCCGAACATCTGCACGAGACCAACAAGAGCCGCGCGTTGTTCGCCACGCACTATCACGAGATGGTGGCGCTGGCCGAGCGGCTGAAGTCCATGGCCTGCTACACCATGAAGGTGCGGGAATGGAACGACAGCATCATCTTCCTGCATGAGGTGGTGTCCGGCGTCGCCGACCGGTCCTACGGCATTCATGTCGCCAAGCTGGCGGGCCTGCCCGCGGCGGTGGTGGGCCGCGCCGAGGAAGTGCTGCGCGCCCTGGAAGAGGGGCGCGAGGGTCACAAGCCGCTGGCGCGGATTGACGATCTGCCGCTGTTCGGCGCCAGCGCGCCTGCGCCCAAGACCAGCCAGGTGGAAGAAGCACTGAAAGGCATCGAGCCCGACGCCCTGACGCCCAAGCAGGCGCTGGAGCTGCTCTATGACCTCAAGCGGAAATTGCCGTAAGCTGCGCCCATGAGCAGCCCGGACGACGCCCGCGCCCCGCGCAAATTCCTGGTGGTGATCGACAAGACGCCCGAATGCGCAGTGGCGCTGCGTTTTGCCACCCGGCGGGCGCAGCACACCGGCGGCCGTGTCACTCTGATGTGCTCGGCCCAGCTTCCCGACTTCCAGCAATGGCGGGGCGTGGAAGAGATCATGCGCGACGAGGCCCATGCCGAGGCCGAAGGCATGCTCTATGAAGCGGCCAAGGTGGTGAATGAGCTGTCGGGCATCATGCCGGAACTGGTGATCCCGTTCGGCCTCAAGACCGAATGCCTGGCCCAGATCATCAAGGAAGATAAAGCCATCTCCATCCTGGTGCTGGCCTCTGGGACCGGGAAAGAAGGGCCGGGGCCGCTGGTTTCGATGTTCGCCACCGCGGTGCAGGCGATTCCGGTCACGATCGTGCCTGGAAACTTTACCAACGAGCAGATTGACGCTCTGGCTTAGCGGACGGATAACCCGCCCATGGGAAAAGCGCTGGTCGCCGTCGCTGTCGGCATTGTCTTCCTGGTCCTGTGCCTGGGGCTCTACACCCTCTGGCGGGGCGGCGACACGTCCCGCACCTGGTCCAATAAACTCATGCGAATCAGGGTGTTAGCCCAGTTCATCGCCATCATTATTATCATGACGGTCCTCTATTTTTCGCAGCGTTGAGTTTCCGGCCCCCGGCTTATATGTAAGCCGCCTTCCAAAGTCCGAATGAGCACCGCCATGGCCAAGACGCTGTACGACAAAATCTGGGACGCCCATCTGGTGGCCTCGCCGTCCGGCGAGACGCCCGTCCTCTATATTGACCGGCATCTGGTGCATGAGGTGACCAGCCCCCAGGCCTTTGAAGGCCTGCGCATGACCGGCCGCAAGGTGCGTCGCCCGGAACTGGCGCTGGCCGTGGCCGACCATAACGTCCCCACCAAGGATCGCGACAAGGGCATCACCGAGCCGGAATCCCGGCTGCAGGTCGAGACCCTGGAAAAGAACGCCAAGGATTTCGGCATCGAATATTTCCCCATGGACGATATCCGCCAGGGAATCGTGCACATCATCGGGCCGGAGCAGGGCTGGACCCTACCGGGCACCACCATCGTCTGCGGCGACAGCCACACCTCGACCCATGGCGCTTTCGGCGCGTTGGCCTTCGGTATCGGCACGTCGGAAGTCGAGCATGTGCTGGCGACCCAGACCCTGCGCGCGCAGCATTCCAAGAACATGCGGGTGATGGTGAACGGCAAGCTGCCGGACGGTGTCACCGCCAAGGATATCGCGCTGGCCGTGATCGCCAAGATCGGCACCGCCGGCGGCACCGGCTATGTCATCGAATATGCCGGCGAGGCGGTTCGCGCCCTCTCCATGGAAGGGCGCATGACCCTGTGCAACCTGACCATCGAGGCGGGCGCTCGCGCCGGTCTGGTGGCGGTGGACGACACCACCTTGAATTATGTGAAGGGCAAGCCGCGCGCGCCCAAGGCCGGGGCCTGGGAAGCGGCGGAGAATTACTGGCGCAGCCTCACCTCCGACGCCGATGCCAAGTTCGACGCCGAAGTGGTCCTGGATGCGCGCGACATCGTGCCGATGGTGACCTGGGGCACCTCGCCGGAACAGGCGCTGCCGATCACCGCCAAGGTGCCGGATCCGGCGGCGATGAAGGAAGAGCATCATCGCGCCGCCGCCGAACGGGCGCTCGCTTACATGGGCCTGACCGCCAACATGCCGATCACCGACATCAGGATCGACCATGTCTTCATCGGCTCCTGCACCAACGGCCGCATCGAAGATTTGCGGGCCGCCGCCGAGATCGCAAAAGGCAAGAAGGTTGCCACCGGCGTCAACGCCATCGTGGTGCCGGGCTCGGGTCTGGTGAAGGAGCAGGCGGAAGCCGAAGGCCTGGACAAGGTGTTCGTGGAAGCCGGCTTTGAATGGCGCGATCCGGGCTGTTCCATGTGCCTGGCCATGAATGCCGACCGGCTGAAGGAAGGCGAGCGCTGCGCTTCCACCTCCAACCGCAATTTCGAGGGTCGTCAGGGCCGCGGGGGACGCACGCATCTGGTGTCGCCGGCGATGGCGGCTGCGGCGGCCGTGACCGGCCACCTCACGGACGTGCGCACGCTCTAGCGGCCCGCGTCTTTTGCGTCGTGAGTTCGTCGCGCCACAAAATCCATCGGGCCGCTTTGAGCAAAGACTGCGGCGATGACGAAAGCGGCTAAGCCGCTTTCTCCCACTTTTCGCCGACCATCATCCGGACCGCGACATTGAAGCGGTTCCAGCTGTTGATCTGGGCGATGTCGACCAGCAGGGCTGCGATCTCCGGCTGGCTGAAGTGTTTTGTGACTTTGTCCCACACCGCGTCCGGCACAGGATCGGGCCGATCGGCCAGCCGGGTGAGATGTTCCGTCAGTTCCAACACCGCGCGTTCGGCGTCGCTGAAGAAGGGCGTTTCCCGCCAGGCGGCGACGGCGAAAATATGATCCAAAGGAGCACCACCGTGCTGAAGTTCCTTGGCGTGCATATCCACGCAAACGCTGCAGCCATTGATCTGGCTGGCGCGCAGATGCACCAGCCCGCGGAGCCTGGACGGCAGTTTGCCATCGATGGATTTGTTCAGGGCGAACATCGCCTGCATGGCCTCGGGCAGAATGAAGACGGGATTGGGCATTCGTGATTGCATGACAATTCTCCTAGGATTTCGCGCGGGCCCGGTCACATTTCGTGGCGCGGCGCCGTCATAGGCATGACGAAACCCGTCTTCAGGGTGTGACCGATGGACGAAAGAAATCTTGCCGAACGGTTCCAGACCGACCGGCCGCGCCTGACCCAGCTTGCCTATCGCATGCTGGGCTCGCTGGCCGAGGCCGAGGACGCAGTGCAGGACGCCTGGCTGCGGCTCAGCCGCAGCGATGCCGATCAGGTGGGCAACCTCTCGGGCTGGCTGACCACCGTGGTCGCCCGCATCTGCCTGGACAGTTTGCGAAAGCGCAAATCACGCCGCGAAGAGCCAACCACTCCGGACACGCCCGAACCGGCGGTAACGCCGCAAGCCGATCGGGAGCGCGAACTGGCGGATTCCGTCGGCCTTGCCATGCTGATCGTACTCGAGGCGCTGGATCCGGCGGAGCGTGTCGCCTTCGTGCTGCACGACATGTTCGATCTGCCCTTTGATGAGATCGCATCGGTTCTGGGCCGGTCGACCGTCGCCACCCGCCAGCTCGCCAGCCGGGCACGGCGGCGGGTGCGCAGCGCCCCCAGAGCCGCGGATGTGCGCGCCGACCGTTCCGTGGTGGATGCATTCCTGACCGCGGCGCGGGAAGGCAATTTCGAAGCCCTGCTGTCGGTGCTCGATCCGCAAGTTGTGTTGCGGGCCGATGACGCGGCTGTCCGTTTGGGCGGGCCGCGCCAGCTCAGTGGCTCGGCGGCGGTGGCCAAGGCGTTCCAGGGCCGTGCCCAGGCGGGACGGTTCATCCTTGCCGATGGCGCGCCGGCCATCCTGGTGGCGCCGGGCGGCCGCATGATACTGGCAATGCGGGTGGCCATTCACGATGGCAGGATCGCCGCCATCGAAGCAATCGCCGATCCCGCGCGGTTGACGCAGCTCGCCTTCTCGCTGCCAGACTAGAAAAAGCTCACCGGGTCCACGTCCACCGCGACGCGGATGGACGTGGGCACCTTCACCAGCGCCAGCCAGGCCTTGAGGTAGGCCTGCACATCCACGGCCCGCGCCGCCTGCACCAGCAAACGCTCGCGTGTCTGTCCGCGCAGCAGGGCATAAAAGGCTGGTGTCGGTCCCCACACTTTCACATCGCGCGCACTGGGTGCGGTCTTGCCCAGCTGGCGGGCGATATCGCGCACCAGATCGCCGTCATAGCCGCTGATCACCAGCGCAGCGAGGCGCCCGAAGGGCGGCGCATGCGCGGCTTCGCGGAAACTACGTTCCTGCTCGTAAAAGCCGTCACGGTCGCCGCGCGCCAGCGCCTGCATGACGGCGTCATCGGGATTGCGGGTCTGCAGCAGCACCAGGCCCGGTTTCTCAGCGCGGCCGGCGCGGCCTGAGACTTGATGCAACAATTGAAACGTGCGCTCGCGCGCCCGCAGATCGCCGTCGCTGCCGCCAAGGTCCGCATCTACTACCCCCACCAAGGTGAGCTGCGGAAAGTGATGACCCTTGGCGACGATCTGGGTGCCGATCAGCACATCGATTTCCCGCTTGGCCATGGCGCGGATGGCGGCCTGTGTTTCAGCCGGACCATGCAGAGTGTCGGAGGAAGCGATGGAATAGCGTGCATTCGGAAAGAATTGCGCGAACTCTTCCGCCACCCGTTCCACGCCGGGGCCGCAGGGAATCAGACTGCCGCTCTCGTTGCAGGCAGGGCATTGCGAGGGCATCGGCAGCTCATAGCCGCATTGATGACAGGCGAGCCGCTTGCGATATTTGTGCTCCACCAGCCAGGCCGAGCAATGCGGGCAGGTGAATTTGTGGCCGCAAGCCTCGCACAAGGTCAGCGGCGCATAACCCCGGCGGTTGAGGAACAGCATGGCCTGTTCGCCCGCAGACAACACTTTCTCCAGCGCGGCGCGCAGCGGCGGCGACAGCCATTGCGCTTTCTGCTCCGCCTCGATCGGATCGCGCGCCTCGCGCAGATCGATCAATTGCACCGCCGGCAATTCCGCCACGCCGTGACGCGATGCCAGCTTCAGATGCTGATAGCGGCCGCCTTGCGCATTGACGAAACTTTCGAGCGACGGCGTGGCGCTGGCGAGAACCACCGGACAGCCCTCGATGCGCGCCCGCACTACCGCCATGTCGCGGGCGTGATAGATCGCCCCATCCTGCTGTTTGAAAGCCTGTTCGTGTTCCTCGTCCACGATCACCAGGCCCAGATCCTGGAACGGCAGGAACAGCGACGAGCGCGCGCCCACCACGACTTTGGCTTCGCCGCTCATCACCGCGCGATAGACGCGCCGGCGTTCCTTCTGCGACAGGTCGGAATGCCATTCCGCCGGCCGGGTGCCGAAACGCTGGGCGAAGCGTTCCAGGAACTGCACCGTCAGCGCGATCTCCGGCAGCAGGATCAAGACCTGCATGTCTTGCGCCAGCGCCGCCGCCACCGCTTCGAAATAGACTTCGGTCTTGCCCGAACCGGTGACGCCGTCCAGCAGATGAACCGAAAACTTTTTCTCTGCCGCAGCGGCGCGCAGCGTGTCCGCCGCGGCTTGCTGATCCGGATTCAAGGTCGTGGTGACAAAGCCGGGATCGGGCGCCTGGAATGGCGCAAACTCCGGCAGTTCGGTCGGCACCAGGGCGCCGGCCTGGATCAGGCCGCGCACTACCGCGGCGGAAACGTTGGCGTCTTCCGCCAGGCCCGACACGCTGCGCGCCAGGCCATCACCAGCCACCTCCAGTGCCCGGGTGCGCGCCGCCGACATGCGCGGCGGCGTCACACTGCCCTTAACATAAGCGATCCGCCGCGCCTCCGGCTCGAAGGCGCCGCGTGAGCGCAAGGCCATCGCCAGGATCGCGCCCGGCGGGTTCAGGGTGTAATCCGCCACCCAGTCAATGAAGTCGCACAGTTTGGGCGGCAGGCTGGGCGCGCCATCCAGCGGCTCGGCCAGCTTCAGGCGGTTGTCGCCCACCGTGCCTTCGGCGGCGCCCCACACCACGCCCAGCACTTCGCGGTTTCCCAGCGGGGCGGCAACCAGAGCGCCCCGGCCGGCGTTCAAACCGGCAGGCAGCTTGTAGTCATAGGCGCCGGCCAAAGGCAGCGGCAGCAGGACGCCGACAACCGGTTTGGCAAGGATTTCAGGCGGCGGCGCGGGGTTTAAGCGTGGCCGGATCATGGGCTACACTTCGCCCCGCCAAACTCCCAGGTCAATAAAAAGGTCTTTCGCCCCATGAAAATCTTCCTCGACACCGCCGATGTGGCTGAAATCCGCGAATATGCCGCCAGCGGTCTGGTGGATGGCGTCACCACCAATCCGTCGCTGGCCGCCAAAACGGGCCGCGACTATGTCGAATCGCTGAAGGAAATCTGCTCGATCGTGCCGGGCGCGGTGAGCGGCGAGGTGCTGGCCACCGACTATGACGGCATGATGAAGGAAGCCGCGGTCCTGACGAAAGTCGCCAAGAACATCGCGGTCAAGGTGCCGTTGACCTGGGACGGGTTGAAAGCCTGCGCCGCGCTGGCCAAAGCGGGCCACATGGTCAATGTCACCTTGTGCTTCTCGCCGGTGCAGGCATGGATGGCAGCCAAGGCGGGCGCGACGTTCATTTCGCCCTTCATCGGCCGCGTCGATGACGCGGGCGAGGATGGCATGGGCCTGATCCGCGACATCCGCGCTGTCTATGACAATTACGGCTTCAAAACGGAAGTCCTGGCGGCCTCGATCCGCACGGTCAGCCATGTGCGCGAATGCCTTCTGGCCGGCGCCGATGTCGGCACCATGCCGACAGACATCTTCAAGAAGCTGATCAGCCATCCTTTGACCGACAAGGGACTGGCCGCCTTCGTCGCCGACGCCAAGAAGGCCAACGTTACCATTAAGGGCTGATGAGCGCGGACGCGCTGCGCAAGAACTGGCTGGCGTCGCTGGCGCATGAGCGCCGGGCCTCGCCGCACACCTTGCGCGCCTATGGCGATGACGTCGCGCGGTTCATCGGATTCCAGGCCGGCCACATCGGTGGCGCGGTGAACGAGAAGGCGCTGGCCAAGCTGACGCCGGCCGACATCCGTGCCTTCATCACCGCCCGCCGCCAGGAAGGGCTCGGTCCCGGTGGCGTGCAGCGGGCGCTGGCTGCGGTACGCAGCTTCTACAAATTCCTGGCCAAGGAAGGCGTGCTGGAAAATGCCGCCGCCCGTTCCATCCGCACCCCGCGCGTGCGCAAGGCCCTGCCGCGGCCCTTGTCGGCGGATGATGCGGCGCGGGTGCTGGTTCAGGCGGGCGAGCACAATGTGGAATGGATGGGCGCGCGTGATGCGGCGTTGCTGACGCTGCTTTACGGCGCGGGGCTACGCATTTCCGAAGCGCTGAGCCTGAAGCGCGGGGATGTGCCTTTGGGTGCAACGCTCACCGTGATTGGAAAAGGCCGCAAAGAACGCAGTGTGCCGGTGTTGCCACTGGTCGCAGCCGCACTGAATGACTATGCCGCGAAAATTCCCTTCACAGGCGCGCCGTCATCCGCGTTGTTTCTGTCACGCCGCGGGTTAACCATGAGCGCGCGGGAAGCCCAGAGCCTGATGCAGAATCTGCGCGGACGGCTGGGCCTGCCGGAAAAATCCACACCCCATGCTCTGCGCCACTCCTTTGCTACCCATATTCTGCAGGGCGGTGGTGATTTGCGCAGCGTGCAGGAACTGTTGGGTCACGCATCGCTATCGACCACACAGATCTACACAGCGATGGACACGCGGCAGCTACTGGAAACATACACAAAGGCGCATCCTCGCGGCAAAGCGGTGTGACGTGCCGCTGCGTTTACCAAATCAGACGTGATTTTTTATCATGCGCGGGACGGGGGCCGGAATGAACGACACCCGCGGCAATTGCTGTTAGCGTAACGGCATCAATCGGGGCGCCGGATCGATCCGGCGAAGGGGTTTATGTCGCACACCGACAAAAAGGCGCTCGCGCGCCTTGTCGCCTTTTATCTTGGCACCAGCGCCTTGACGGCAGCGCTGCCGGCCGGCGCGGCGGTTATCAATTATCCAAATGGCTCAGACAACGCATCCCCGATCATTCTCACCGACAATAGCACCCAACTCCACGTCAACTCGGGTGAGGCGGCAACGCAATCGGGTCCAATATCCGATGGCGGCAACGGTTATGGCCTTACCGTAGACAGCTACTTCGGTACGCTTACTTACACGGGGCAGAATACTTACGGCGGCACGACGACGATTGTCGGCTCCGGTACTTTGCAGGTGGGCAATGGCGGGACCTCAGGCCAGCTAGGCTCCGGCGCGGTAGTCGTCCAATCCAATGGCACCCTTGCATTTGATCGATCAGATACGGTGACGATATCCAATACCGTGAGCGGAGCAGGCGGAGTAAGGCAATTAGGGACCGGGACCTTGATCATTACCGGCGCCCTAGCGAATACCGCGATCAACACCACGTTCGGCACCATGCAGATTGGCAATGGTGGCACTACAGGGTCTGTGAGCGCAGATGTGAGCGTAAATCTCGCTGGCACCCTGATTTTTAACCGCAGCGATACTTATGCCTACGATGGAATAATCTCTGGTCTGGGCAAGGTGATACAGGCTGGGACCGGCACTCTTGTTGTAAAAAATGTGAATTTTGCGCAGAGCCTGACAATCAATGCGGGTACGGTGCAATTTGGTGCCAATGGCACTATAGGCCCATCCGCTAGCGCGATAATCATCAATGGAGGAACGCTTGATCTCAATGGGCAATCCAAAACCGTCGGTCCTCTTTCGGGGACCGGAGGAACCATAATTGGTAATCAGGGCTTTCTGACCACCAACAGCAATGCCAACACGACGTTGGCCGCGTCGATCGTCGGGGCCGACCAGTTGACCAAGACCGGTTTTGGCACGCTGACGTTGACGGGAAACAACAGCTTTTTCTCCAATCCCGGAATCTTGATATCGGCCGGCGCAATTCAAATCGGCAACGGCGGTACGTCGGGATCCGTGACGGGAAATATTACAGACAATGCCAGCCTCATATTCAATCGCTCCGATATGGCGACTTTCGCAGGCCGAATTGATGGCAACGGCACCATAACGCAGGCGGGTTCGGGGACTACCGTTCTTACGGGCTTCAGTAACAACTTCGCAGGCACAACGACTATCTCGGCGGGAACCTTGCAGATCGCCGACGGCACCACCGGTCCTTATCTGTCGGGCAATTTCGTGAATAACTCCAACCTTGCTTTCAATATGGGCGGCACGTCTGCGGTCGCCGGAGTCATTTCCGGATCGGGAATGGTGACCCAAGTCGGAGGCACAACAACGCTTACTGCCGCCAATACCTATTCGGGTGGCACCATCGTAAATGGCGGAACGTTGCAGCTCGGAACCGGCGGCAGCCTCCTCGCGACCGGTGCGCTTACTGTCAACGGCGGCACATACAGTCTGAATGGCAAGAACCAGACATTTGGTGCGCTGTCGGGCAGCGGCGGCGTCATAGCGCTGACCAATGCCACGCTTACGACGAACAGCGCCGCCGACACGGTCCTCGCCAGTCAGTTCACGTCTATCGTCAACGCCGGCTCATTGATAAAGACGGGGACCGGTAAGCTGACACTGACCGGTGACAGCATTATCGGTGCAGGCACGACGATAGCGGCAGGCACCGTGCAGATTGGCAATGGCGGGACCACTGGCACGCTTGTCAGCAATATTGCCGACAATGGCGCGCTAATTTTCAACCGGTCCAACGCGACGCTATTCAGCAATGTAATTTCCGGTACCGGTATGGTTGCGCAGTCCGGCAGCGGCACGACAACGCTCAGCGGTGTCAACACCTACGTCGGCGCCACTGTGGTCAATGCCGGCACGCTGAATGTAACGGGCAAAATAGCTGGCTCCGGTGTCAGCGTAGCCAGCGGCGGCACGCTATCCGGTACCGGCACGGTGAGCTCTGCGACGATCGCCAGCGGCGGCACCCTGGCGGCGGGCAGTGGCGGAACGCCAGGCACACTGACGATTGGCGGCAATCTCGCGCTGGCCTCGGGTGCCAGTTTCGTCGATTTCATCACGCCGACCGCCACCGGGCTCGTCAGCGCCAGCGGGACCGCTGTCATCAATGGCTCGGCAACCGCGAACTTCGCGTCCGGCAGCTATGCGATCGGACGTTTTACTCTGATGACCGCCACCGGCGGGCTCAGCGGCACCTTCGCCTCATTGAACACGCCCGGGCTGTCTTTAGCGTTCAAAGCCCGTCTCAGCTATGACGCCAGCAATGTGTATCTGAACCTCGATCCCAACACGCTGGCGCCTTTGCTCTCAAACCCCACCGGCAACCAGAGCAATGTCGCGAAGGGTATCGACAATGCCATCTTGGCCGGTGCCATCCCCAGCAGCGGCTTTCAAGCTCTGTACAATCTTTCGGGTGCGGCGCTGAACAATGCGCTGGATCAGCTTGCCGGTCCGATCGGGCCCAACATCGTCAACAGCGCAGGCCAGAGCTTTCAGTCTTTTCTGTCTTTGACAGGACAGGGCGGCGATGGTGGCAGCAATTTCGCACCGGGTAACGCCTATGGCTTCGCCGGCGCCCTGCACCGCGCCCAACTGGGTGCCGGCGAAACGCGCGTCTGGGGCGCTGCCTATGGCGGCCATGTCGGTCTTTCCGCCGATGCGGTCAGCGGGGCCGCCAGCCTGTCGGGCACCAATGCCGGCATGGTCGGTGGCGTTGACATGCAGATGCAGGACGGGCTGTTGCTGGGCGCCACCTTGGGCTGGGGCAGCCAGGATTTCCGCTCCGGTAACGGCACCGGCACCAGCGACGACGTTGCCGTCGGCATCTATGGCCGCCATGACAACGGCCCGCTCTATGTCTCCGCCGCGCTTGGCTATGGCTGGCATCACATCAAGACCCTGCGCACTGTGACGGTCTCGGGCACCGACGTTCTTCAGGGCACACAAGACGCTACCGATTTTGGCGGCCGGCTGGAGACCGGCTGGCGTCTATCGATGGACAAGACATACGCGGTCACGCCTTTCGCCGCAGTCATGGCCGAAAGCCTGGAAAGTCCCAGCTATGCCGAAACAGCGGTGTCGGGCGCGTCCACCTTTGCTCTTTCGGTTGCCCGGCACACCGACGCGCTTGGCCGGGTGGAAGTGGGTGCCCGGTTGGGTCGCGACTTCGCACTGGCAGCCGGCACGCTGGCTGCCAACCTGCAGGCCGCCTGGGCGCATCAGCTGAATGATGTGCCACTTGTTCAGGCAAGCTTCCTGGGCCTTTCCGGCGCCCACTTCACGGTCGGCGGTGTGCGACCGGCGCCTGATGCCGCGCTCCTGGGTGCCGGGCTGGAAATGCGCGAACAGTCTGGCCTTTTCTTTGGCGTCCGCGGAGAAACCTTGCTGGGGCGCGGCACCTCCACCATCGAGGGCATGGGCGATCTGGGCTGGCGCTGGTAGTCCGTTGCACGGCTGTAACCTCCCGGGCTAGGCTCCCCGCTCAGAACAACAAAATGGCGGGGAACATGACTATCCGTATGCATTCTGTGGCTTTTGTCGCGCTGATGGCTGCCGCGCCCGCCTTGGCGGCTGAGCCCGACGGCCTCATTTTGCCGTCCGGCTTTCACGCCACAGTGGTAGCCGAGGGCGTCGGCCCTGTCCGGCACATGGCGGTGCGCGGCAATGATATCTATGTCTCCACCCGCCACGGGCCCAACGCACCCTCGGTCGGCATCATCGCCATCCGCATGGGCGCCGACCACAAGGCGGTCGACACCAAGCACATCGCCGGCATCGATCAGGGCACCGGAATCAAGGTCTATAACGGCTATCTCTATGCCGCGACCGGCACCGGCGTTTCGCGCATCAAACTGGACGACAATCTGGTGCCGGCCGCCCAGCCGGAAGTGATCGTGGACGGGCTTGCCGCCACCAATCATCCCATCACCTTTGACGGCCGCGGCAACCTGTATGTCTCGGTTGACGGCGGCGGCGGCACGGCCAATTGCCCCGACCCCAATGGGCCCAAGGACAAGCCGAAAGGCCTGATGCCCTGTCCGATCATGGAAACCCGCGGCGGCGTCTGGCGCTTTTCCGACAGCAAGCCCGGCCAGAAGCAGGCCGACGGCGAGCATTTCGCCACCGGCATTCGCAATCAGAGCGCGATGTCCTGGCGCCTTAATGACGGCCTTTACGGCGCCTGGCATGGCCGCGACGGCACCAGCAAGGGCTGGCCTGAGCTGGTGACACCCGAACAGGATGACGCCATCGCCGACGAGATGTTCCGCATCACCAGCGGCACCGACATGGGCTGGCCCTATACCTATTACGACGGCGTGCGGAAGACCCGCTTCACCGCGCCGGAATATGGCGGCGACGGCAAGACGCCCGTGACCGACAGCAAATATGCGACGCCCGTGGCGGCCTTTGCGCCCCAGCGTCCGGCGGTTCTGGACCTGACCTTCTACAGCGGCACCAAATTCCCCAGCCGCTATCGCGGCGGCGCGTTCCTGGCCATGCATGGCGGCGGTGCCGACGGCACGGTGCTGCCGAACGGCCATGGCGGCTACAACATCGTCTTCGTGCCTTTCACCGGCAATGGCCGGGCGGGGACGCCAGAGGTGTTTGCCGATGGCTTTGCCGGCGCGGGCCCGGGCGCCAAGAACGTCAAGACCGCGGCCTATCGGCCGGTCGGCGTGACGGCCGGCCCGGATGGCGCGCTCTATGTCGCCGAGTCCAACAAGGGCAGGATCTGGCGCATCGCCTACGGCGAATAGGCCGGATTGACGGAACTGCGGGTCTTAAGGCCGCGGGCGAAAAGCCTCGCGGCCTTAACCGCTTTTACGGCTTCCCGGCCAGATTGACCGGCCCCGACCCCCAAGGTAAGAGGGCGCAAGTTTTATAAGGGTCGCGCCGGCAGGCCCTGCGCGGTTACGCTGTAACCGCTCCGGGTTGCCGGTCGCTCCAAGTGCCGCCTTAGCTCAGCCGGTAGAGCATCGCATTCGTAATGCGGGGGTCGCGTGTTCGAGTCACGCAGGCGGCACCATCAACTTCAAACACTTAGCCCAAAACTCGACGCGCGGCGGCCCCGGAAAATCGCTCGGGGGCACGGCTGGGGACACACAACGCATTGTGGATTGCGGCACGTTGGCTCATTTGATCCCCAGAGCGTCCCCCGACACCCTCGCCGCCAACAGTCTCAGGGCGCTAAAGTGGTCGCATGTTTCGAAGCGACAGGATTCTGGCCGTATCACTGTTGAGTGCGCTGACCGCCATTGTGGTCGCCACGGCGGTGGCAGCGCTGGTCAGGTTGGTGAAGGGGGACGATACGCACCTGTCAGGCTGGATCGAAGCGCTGGCCGCCCTAGTGACGGCCATCGGTACCGTAGCGCTGAGTATTTTCACCACAGTGCTGGCACGAGAAACCAAGCGTTTAGCCGATGTCGGCGATCAGCCAAATATCGTGGTCACCTTTGAACCGAACAGGCACTCCATAAGCCATCTCGATTTGCATGTTGAGAACACCGGCACTGCCACCGCCTATGATATTGAAGTGGCGTTTTCGCCAAGGCTGCAAATTTCAGGTCGGGCCGAGAACAAGCGAATCCCACTGCAGAACATTTCCGTTCTCAAGTCCAAGCAAGCACTGTTCAGTTCTCTATGCCATTACGGTGAACTGCAAACAAAGAGCTTCACAGTTACAACCTCCTGGCGCCGGCGCCCTTCCGAAGGAGAACGAGAGGAGCTCTCTTACACGGTCGATGTGGCCCAGATGGAAGGTATGTCGCATCTTGGGGGGGACCCGACGGTTGAAGGTGCCAGGGCAGCTAAGAAAATCGCGGATGAAATCGAACGCATTTCGAGAGGGCACAATAAGCTGGCAGTAGATATCTTCAATTCGGCCGATAGGGCAGAAGAGGAGAGACTGCTGGAGGAACGGTACAATAGGGAGGAGGCGCCAGCCATGGCGACTACGCCGGTTGCTACTCCGGCACAGTCGCCCGCTGGCGGCGAGGCGTAAAGCCTACTCGGGAACGGCAAAGCACTGGGCCGCCTCGCGACGGCCCAGCTTTACTTTAGAAAAGCCGATTACTCAGGGACGAGTATCGGCCACGCCTTCAGACCGAACGTCGAAGCGTACAGTGTACGCCCCGTCCGCGGGTCCGTGCGCCAGGGCCGGAAAACATACCGGTACCCAGGCGGCGGCGGTGGCAGGGAACGCTTTGCAGCCATTCCAGCCTCCGTGCCGGGCGATGTTTCACCTTGCGTTAAGACCCCTCCGCCACTATCTTGCAGTGCTCTCAGCAAGGTAGTTGGTAGGGACGCTTGGCGTCTGTGTCGGCAAGCCCTCAAACCCAACACAAAAACTTTTCGAAGGCGGCGCGGATCATCACTCCGGCCGCCTTTGTTATTTCTGGCCCTCCCGACCCTTGTATTTCTTCATCTGATAGGTGGCAGCCGGCGCCGACATGCCGCATTTGCGGGCGGCATCGTCTGGCCCAGTGAACAGTGGCAGGTGCCGCTTCGACATCATCAGGGCGCCCGCGAACGTATCGGCCTGCCACTCGCTGTCATAGTAGATGGCGGTGCCCTCCTCCCGCGACCGCGCCAGCGTGATTTCACGATGCAGCAGGAAGTGGCCCAACTCGTGCGAGGCGGTGAAGCGGTCGCGGCCGTTGCCCTGGCACGCGCCGATGTACACGTCTTCCCGAAGCACCAGCCGCATGGTGCCCGGCACAACGTGGCCTTCATTGTCGCCCATGAGGTCCACTTCCATCACGTCAAACTCGAAGTCGGAGAAGATGCGCGACATGCCGTGTTCCAGCACCGGGATGATGGGGAACTGCACCGTGTCATCATGCACCAGCAGGCTGCGGACCTTCTCGGCGTAAGCCGTCAGATGGTCCGTACTCAGGGGCGGCACGATCATGCCGCGGCGCTTGCGCTTGAACGGCTCCTCTCCACCCATCGACTTCAGGGCGTCACGCAGGCGGTCCACGATTTCCTGCAGGTGGGGGTCAATCGGCGCTTCCGACGTGTCCAGCTTGCGGGCGAACGCGGCCATCAAGGCGCGCTGGTCTTCAGAGAGGGCATCGACCCGCACCTCTTTCCTGGTCTTGTCGGCGTCGGCCCTGAGTTGCCTCGCCTGGGCGGCGTCCAGGTTCATGGCCTTGATGACTTCGCGGACATAGCTGTCGGGAATGGCTTTGCGGCCGGCTTCGATGGCGGACAGAAACGAGGGGGTCTTGCCGGTGGCCGTGGCCAGGTCGAGCAAGCGCATATCTTTTTCGATGCGCAGTCGGCGGATCGTTTTTCCGAATGGGGTCAGCATGTAGTCCTCCTTTCCAAATTCATCATAAATGTAGCCGATCTGGCCCCGGACCGCAACCTCAGAGGTACATTTCAAGCACCGCGGCGGTTGCCGACAGGGTTTGACCCCTGGATGAGAATCTGTTCCCGTTCTGTTCTCACCCCATGGAGGTCACCCATGTATGTCCTGATGTTTGACGGCGAGCTTGCCGACACCCCCACCACAGCAATGGCAGCCACGGTCCCGACGCTGGACCAGGCCTTCGCCCGTATCTGTTGCCATTGCGGCCTCTCTTATCGGTTCGTGCCGGGTGATGAGGGCTGGACCCTGGAGATGACGGATGTTGAGCGGCCGGAGCGCAGCCCCGAGCCTATCCACTCCACCTACAAGAAACCGCGCGACGCTCAGCATGACCTGATGACCCAGGCGGTAGACGGCCGCATTCGTGGTCATGTCGCCGTTCGTGATGACCTATTCGGCCGCGCGCTCATCATGAAGAACGCCGCAGGAGTGCGCGCCCATGTTGCCTAAATTCCCGCCGATGGCCGGCGTGCCCAATCCCAATCTGCCGCTGCGCTCCAAGTTTCCGATCAGCAAGCAGTATGAGCCGGCATACCGCGGGCCTTGGGATGTCGTTTGGACTGAAGGCCCCAATGGCGAATTTGTAAGGGTGAAAGCACGGCGCCACACGTCGCCGCGCATCAAGCGCGCCACCCTTCGCTTTCGCGGACCCTGGAAGCGGCCGCGCTCTTGACCTATGCGCCGCCGAGGTCGTTTCGTTCAATATGGTGCCCGTAACGGAGGCTGCGGAGATGGCCGGACTGTCTCTTCTGTCCCTGGGGAGTATCGGTTCTCCGAAGTCCCCGAAGAATGGCGTCGGTATGCGCGCGAGCCTTGGCGCATCATCTTCCCCGATCTGGACTGGAAGCCGCCTGAGATAGACTGATGTCCTCGCGACCAAGTTATCGGGGGCCAATAAACACGGTAGAGCACGCCTTTTGGGCCGGCATGGTGCTGAATATCCGATGCCAGCGTTGCCGCCGGGCACGCTCGGAATGGGCCTACTTGCTATGCCTGAGAAGGCCGAAGGCGAAAGAACTACCGCTCCGACAATCTGTCAGAGGCTTCTATTGCCACGGCTGCAAGCACAGCGTGGAGGTGTATATTTCTGCCAGGGAAGAGGGCGAGCTTTAGACGAATTGGCCACCCTCCCAGCGTGATGGCCATACCGAAATAACCAGCGAACAGGGATGACATGAAAAGGGCGCAGCTTGTAATCAGCGTTATAGTTGCCATCGTCCTGCTGGTTGTCATTCCGCTGCTATTTTTGGCTCTTTCTCCTAATTACAACTACTGCGCTGGGCACCAGGGCAGCTACTACCTCGATAGCACTGATCCCGGAGCAACCTCGCGACTCACGGAACGCATAAACAGCCCGACATTTATCAATCTCTTTCTCTACTGCTCCAGTGTCTACGTTACGCAGAACGCAGGCGCACTCACGGCGTTCGCCACGATATTACTTGCCGTCGTTACGCTTGCTCTGGTTGCAATAGCGATTGCGCAATGGACAGCGGCTCGGCGGTCTAACGAACATTTTCAGGCAACCGAGCGCGCTTACGTCAAACTTTCGCACTACCCACCTGGAGTACAATTTATCCAAAATATGGGCGCCCCGCATATCGTTATGGCGGTACAGATCAAAAACCACGGTCACACGCCAGCCCACGTCAGTGACGTCTATATTGATTCCCGCATCGTGCCTGCAGACCAGGGCCTGCCGGCTACGCCCCTGTATCCCCAACTTGAAGGGCGCGAGGTCGCGGCGGCATTTCTGGTCGCAAATGACGAATTTCTACATCGCGTGGATTTGGGGATCACTAATGCAGACCATGCCGCCATTATGGACGGCACTTCTGAACTCTATATCGTCGGATATGTCGACTATCAGGACAAATTCGGGCAACGCCACCGGGGAACATACGCCCGCGCGTATGAACCCGAAATCGACGCTCCACCACATAACGTTGCCGCAGCGGAAGACTTCGCAAACAGGAACAATCTGACCATAGTCAGCATCCCTCAATATAACGACGACCGGCCGCGCGTATGGGGAGAAGGTGCTGACTGGACATGATGCTAGCTTATATCGGGTCGCGAGACATTTGGCGGACGAGACCCTAAGCAATGTGCGGAAAGTTCACAGCGATGGCGTCGTGGGCACAGGTGGTCGCGTTTTCGCAACCACTAACCGCGGATCGTATCGAAGGCGCCAACGACGAGCCCGTGACCTTAAAGGTCATGCAGCGACTCAACGTCATCGTCTGGGATGAAGAGACCAAAGCGCGCAAGGTCGTTCCGATGCGCTGGGGCTTTCCCCATCCCAAGAATTGGCGAGTGCCGCAACCGATCCATGCGCGCTCCGAGACGATGGACGAACTCAAGACTTTCAAACCGCCGTTTCTGGCGGGCAAGCGCGGCATCGTATTGATGCGAACCTTCAACGAAGGAAAGCAGGTCAGCAAGAGCAAGTGCGAGCAATGGACCATTGACCCGATCCCCGCCTATATGACCGGGGCAGCATTCATCTTTGACAATTTCTCAGTGCCCGATTTGCCGGCGCCGTTCCTGGCGTGCGTGTTAGTGACCGTGCCAGCTAATGAACTGATCCGCAGCCTTTCAACCGAACATGCTGAGGCGGACCGGATGCCCGCTTTCCTCGATCCTGCCGACTGGGCAACATGGTTGGGCGAAGGTGGCAATGATCCAGGTGCGGCCAAAGCAGCGTGCAAGACTGTTGAGGGCGTCCGCTGGAAAATGACGAAGGAAGAGCGGCAAGCTACGCAAAAGCGCGCCAAGCCGACTGTCTCTGATCCCGGAGGTCTCATTTAGCACAATAATTTTGAGGAGAATTCAAATGAGCGAGTGCGCATATTACAAAGTACGCACGACGATTTTAGAGAGCCGGGAGATTTCGCAAAACCGCCCGCCCGCCCAGCACGTTCAAACCCCATACTGCACTCACCCGGAAAGCCCCGCGCCGCTCGATTTTGTGACCAAAGTGTTAGGCGGCGGCCGCGTGCTGCAATGCCAAGGGTTGTTCGCAAAATGCCAGCTTCCGGGAGGTTTCCACGAATAGTTGTGAAGCCCGAATAAACTAAGCGATACCGCGGCGGGCAATCCAATTTAAAATTTGTGTATTGATTTTGATGCGAGTGGCGAGTTGCCGGTCCGTCAAGACACGTTTTTGCCCGGTGTCTTGCAGGAACCCATACTCCCAATCGTTTATGACTTTCAACTGATAGAAAAAAGTTGCGGCCGTCGGCGGTATTCCCTTTTCATTGTCTCTTCGGATGCGTTTGACGGCAGCAAATATTAGGTCTGAACGTATGCCCAAAAACCTTTTGATGCAGACATTGCCGACATCTACCTCATGTTTCGTGATGGCGTTTTTGATGGTGCAGATTTCGATGATGGGATAGTGCCCGCAAAGGCATGTGTCAGGCTCATCCGCCTCGTAGGTATCAATCAGACGCCATTCCGCTTTCGCAGTTTCCCACTCATGCGCGTGGCTCAAGCGAAGAATGGCCGCTTTTAGCTGTTTGAAGTTAAACCCGTCGCCCAAGGGGCGTCATCCTGGTTAAGCGCTAGCCGAATTCGGATCAATCTATGGCGTAAAACTCGTGGTGTATGTCCATGTTCTTAAGGCGCCTGACATCGGCCCGCATGTACATCGCGGCGCGCGGGCCCGCCGTTAGCGGTACGCCGCAAACCTTCTCGGCCGCTTCTTTCTCACTGGGGGCTTCCACATCAAGCAGTTCTGCATCTGGGACACCCGCGTCACTGTATTTTCTGACTTTATACTGTGGCATGGCACCGCCCTTCAGCTTCTAAGGTTGATTGCGGCCGGGCACATCGCCCTTCTCGCGAGCGCGCCAGTACCGCTCTGACTTTGACCAAACGACATCGTCTCCAGATATTTTTCGGAACGCCGTCAATACTGGAGCCGAAAGCGCAAGGTTGCCGTTTGCGTTTTCATAGACAAAGGAATTGCCGAACCTCGCCGCTATCTCGCCAGCGGCCGTATCCTGGTACAGGACGGTTTCTTTTTGGTACTCGCTCAGCATCCAAGCCGCGACATCGGCCGGGGTTGCATCGGGACTCATCCTTTGACGGGCTCAACGTCAGTCAAAGCGTCGGGATGAAATTGCGCCTTGTTATCCTTATTCCCTACGAACCAAGCTACTCGAATGACATCGCTGAACACGGCAGTTACAGTCATTTTTGGACTGCCCGATTTTAGATATACAAAATCGCCAACTTTCCAAATATTGCTTGCCATCATCTTCTCCCAGCAATATGGCCGCTAAGTATAATTTAATGGCGCTTGGATTTCTACCGTGCGCCCTACCGCTTCTGCTTCGCGAGTACTTCGGCCTGCTGCAGCAGTGTAAGGGCGACGCTGGCGCCATTGCTGCACACGATCTTTGCAAGGTCTAATGTCCTCCCGCTGGCTTTTGACAAAGTGTCAGAAGCCACATTGATCTGCTGCTCCGCGTTCGGGCCAAGCGCGGCGTGCAGCATGGCGGTCTCCCGCTGGGCATAATGTCCTTGCTCCTCTGCCGACATGCCGGCCGTCGCTTTAACTGCCGCGAAGTGGTCATCCACCAGCGCCCGTGCGCTTTCCTTGGGAAGCTGAACGGCAGCGGCGAGGGACGCCAGTTCGCCCGCATACTGCTGGACGGTCTCGGCCGGCGCATCCGATAGGTGCCGCGCCACGCGGAGCGTATAGTCGCCGGGCGCAATGGGGCGGTCCGTCAACTTGCCGTTCGCCTGGGCCACGCGGATGTCAGCCTGAAACAGCTTGGCGATGGCTTCAGGGTCGCCCTCGCTATACCGAGCCACAAAGGCGCTGTCATTCAGCAGCGCCGCCCGCGAGGCTTCGGCCACGTCGCGGCTGTTCGCAGCTAGAGGAGCCGCATTCCGCGCGGCCAGCGAAGCATTAGCCGCTTCCAGAGTGACGCCGCCGCCCTTCACCAACGCGGCCGCGTGATCGCGGGCGACGTTCTCAGGCAATTCAGCCGGTAAACCGGCCAGGGGGTCAATCACAGTTTCCATTTTCGTTACTCCATAAGATGCGGCCTGGGTTGCGCCACGGTGCGGCCGTTGTCGTGGCGGCGGGGTCAGAAGAGGTCTCGCCCGCTCAGTTCGGCGTGATCTGCGACGCGAGCCGGCTGGCCTGCGCGATTGGGTGCCTTGCTACCCAGCAGCACGGGGCGCCCGAACCGGCGCGCCATTACGGCGATCCGCGTTGCGGACATAAGGTCGTCTCGCTCTTTGACTATCAGCCCGTCTTTACGGTGGTAGTCGCGGTATTCCTCAAACCATTCTTGAAGGTGGCGAGCGACGCGAAGGCGCCCAGTCTGGAAGCGGTCATCCATTTCCATGATGCCGGCCTCAGTCGAATAGCCGCCATCCGCGAACGTGGCGTGCTGATCGCACATGCGCAGCCCTTGAGCCTTGTAAAGCTTGGACAGGCTCTCGCCCGAACCGCGCTCGCGTTGGGTGCCGTCATGCGGCCAGGCCACGGGAACAAGAATGCCGATACGCTTGAGTTGGGCGGCGTGCTGGAGCGGCGTCTGATCCTTCACGCGGATTGCGTGCAACAGATGGATGATGTCGGCGTCTTTGTCCCATGCCGTCAGAACCGCGCCGAAAGGATGGTTGATGCCGAAATCAATGGCCCAAAGCTTGTGCCAGTGATCCGGCAGGTATGACAGTTCTGGTTCCGCAATATGTTCTTCTGGCGTCGTGAAGACTCGGCCGCTACCCATCATCGGGGCGCCATTGATGCGCGCGGCGCGCTCATAGGCTGGATAGCTGTCAATGATTTGCTGCCGGCGCTCCGGTGACATCGGCTTGTCTTGGATTGTCATATTGACGAAGCCGCGGTCCACGGTCCGGTCTTCGGTGAAGCGGATATAGAGCGCGGTCTTGCCCTTCAGCGGCGTGAAGGTGACGTAGACCATTCCTCCCGTGTCATTCGTGCGTGTCAGGCATTCGGTATAGATTTCCATTTCCGGTTCTTCGTCCAGCCAAATGACATCAACGGTGTCCGCCTGGAACTTGGACCGGCCTTGTTCATAGGATTTGAACTTAAGGACGCTGGTCCCACCGCTCTTGTGCCGAACGTGGATCGTGTCAAATGCGTCCGTGACGCCGTGGCCCATGCTTGGCTTGCCGACAAACGCGGTCCGGGGAATGAAGCCCGTTCCGAATGCTTCGGCTAAGCCCGGTTCGCCGCAAAGCTTGCGCTGTTGCACGTCGCGCACCACAAGGCCGCCTTCGCCGGCCGCCCATGCCTTCACAGAATAGTCGAAACGGCGCCCGGCCCAGTCATCCGGGTAGTTGCCTGTCAGATGGTACGCCATCTCAGCGGCCCCGGCTTCGGATTTGCCAAGCTGGTTGCCAGCACTGAAGAGGCGTTCGCGCTTGGTGGCGCCCAGCGCGAAAAACTCTCGCTGCTTGGGATAGGGCACAAAGGACCGCAGCTTGTTCTCGCGCTTGGCGCGGGCTTGCTCTTCCAAAGCTTTCAGCAATTCATCTTTACGCGGCATCTGGGGCCTCCGCCTCGAACAGGTCTTCAATCCCCTCTCTGCTTTGCTGGGCTTCCGCGTAGCGGGCTTTCATCGCTGCGGCGTGCGCCTCTCGCGTCGCCGCCTTGTGCGCCTCCAACTCTTCCGGTGTCATGGCGCGGCGCGCCGCCTGCTTCTCGCGTTCGCCCGCTCGCGCGTACCGCTCCGCCCGTTCGGCTTGCTCAGGCGTCTTCTCAGGCTCCGGTACTTCCTCAAACTCAGCGTCCAGCACTTCCGGCGCGATAAGCATCTTGCGCGCGTCGGCGTCGGGTACACCAAGTTCGCGGCATAGGGCCAAGATGCGCTGGTCCTTTTGGGCATCGGTCATTTGATGCTCAACGGTCAGGTGATGTTCGGTGACAGCCTGAAGGCCTCCCCGGTTCAACAATTCCACCGCGGCCTTGATCCGGTCCTTAGCCTCCTTGGAGCGGTCATCGCGGATCGCCACTAGCGTGCGGATGCTGCGGGGGCCTTCTCCCGCCATGAGCTTGCGGCTCTCTTCAATGATTGCGGCCTGTACCGCGTCATTGTGGGCCAGGTGATAGCCGCTCACCTTGGCGTCGGCAGGTTGATTTTTGGAATAGCCGGCGCGGCGCGCCGCCTCGGCGTTGTTGCAGCCAAAATGGACCTTCGCCACCACGAAGGCGCGTTGGGTCGGCGTCAGCGCGAACATGGCGGGGCCGCACGCTTCCACCGGGACTACGATCATGGGCTGAAGCGGGCGGCTCACGGTCGCCTCCCGATATTGATTTCATAACAAGCGAGTTCTGCGGTGCGCCTCGCCGCACAACGGGAAGCGGCATTAGCTCTGACTGGTCGCCGGCCGGGGGTATGCCCCGCCCCACCCCGGTCTTTTGCACCCGGCGAACGCATGGGCGCGCGCGATGCCTGGGTGCCAGGGTCGCGGGAGGGATGGTCAGCCGGCGAACGGCCCCCAAAATGGCCCAAGCTGTGCCCCGCCTGTGCCCCCGAGGCGTGCGCAAGCGTCCGCGGTGCGCGAAAGGCCGCGGAATGGCTGCCTTTTTGGCGCAAGCCCCTCGCATCACTTATCAGGTGGTCGGCAGGAGACGGCATGGCGATTACCCTGACGCCTTGCCGGTGAGCTTGCCGATCACGAAGGCGCTTGCGGTCTTCATCTGGTCGCCAAGCTTGGGAATTGCCTGCGGGTTCCATTGGTAGTTGAGATGAGGTTCGCGTGCGCCCGGCAGCTTCCAATCGTCTGTGCCGCTGGTCGCGCTGACGCGGTACATCTCACCCACCACTAGCCGCTGAATGTCCGCGAAGTTGCACAAGCTGCCATCAGGCCACTGCGTCAGGATCGGGCACGCCGCCTGCGCCTTCTCGGAGCGATCCAACAAGGTGCGATATTGCTTCGCCGCTTCCTCCAGCAGTCCGCCCAAGGCAACCGCGGCGTCATCACGCGCGCGAAGGTGTTGAATTGCGGCTTTACGTTGCGCAGCCTGCAACGCCGCGCGCTGGGCGAGGATTGATGCCTCTTCGCGCTCACGGGCCACGCGAAGCGCCCCGGTGAGCGTGTGGACGCGCTCTCGGGCGCCGACAACCTTCCGATTGAGGTCTTCCAGGCGACCTTCGGCGCCCGGCTCATGTGCCATCGCGTCCAGGGCGGCGGCGCCGTGCTGACCTTCCAGGTCCGCAAGTTGGGCCTGGGCGCTTGCGAGTTCTTTTTGCACTTCGGCAGGCAACAGCGCCTTGGGGGAAGCGCGTCCCCGAACGGTTTCAATGATGCTCATGGCAATTCTCCTTGGGGTTGGTGATGGGATGCTGCTGGCCGCGGCCGTACCGATGACCAGTCGGGACCGCGACCAGCAGCGCGCCAGGGCGCCCGGTCGTGCGGGCGGGAGTGAAGCGCCCAGGTGGGCGCCCTAGCGTTTTCGAGTGAAGGGCAGACAGGAATGCTTTCCCCGTTTCCGGGGCGCTCTTGGCGTTCGCGGTGTGGCGCCGCGTGGCGCGAGGATTCATTAACCGCGGGCGATGCCGCGAAGAGAACCAACGGGCCAAGATATAGTCTTCATTTCCCGGACCCGCTGTCCTTCCCGCTCTATAGAGAGCGGGAGCGGAAAGGAAGCTTGCGGCGCTCTTCCCGGAAGCTTCCCGAGCTTCCCGGCGTGCCACGCAAGTGTCTGTTGCGACTCTGCTATCGCTTCCCGGTTCCTTCCCGATGCCTCCCAATTGGGAAGCAAAATGGGTGCAATTCGGGAAGCCTGCTTCCCGACAGCAATCGGGAAGGGTCAGGGCCCAGATGTAGTGGCTCTTAGGCATTGGGCCAGGCCTCCGCACCTTCAGCGGGCAAGGACCAAAGCCACGGCGCCGTCCGGCCTGCGCCATCCTTGCGGCCCAGCGCCTGCAGCCGGCGATCCTTGGTGACGCGAGCCTGGAGGCGATTAACAAGGTTCTTCAGGGCGCGCTTTTGCTCATCATCGCTCTGCCGCAGTTCGCCGTTGAGGGTCAGGATTTCCAGCGCCAGCACCTGAGTGCTGCACTGTTTGGGAATGCCGATGGCCTTCAGGCTCTGCAGGGCGGCCGCCACCACGCGCGGCGCCGTCAGGTCATCCGCTTCCGCCACGGCCTGGGCTTCTTCCGCGGTCATGGGGACAATGACGGGCGGGACGCCTTCGCGCGCTTGTTCCACTCTGAAGGGCACCGAGAAGCCATCGACGCCGTCCTTACGCGCCGTCACTTTGGCCGTGACGGTCAAAGTCAGCCGGTCAAAGGTCAATTCGATTTGCTGATCCACTGACGCGAGGTCCGCCGAAGACCCGCGGCCGCCCTTGCTGGCGTCCTTGCCGGTATGGTGGGCCAAGACAACGTTGCAGCGACCGCGCAAGCGCAGCAGTTCCACGGCGTTCCAAAACAGGCGCGCATCGGTGGCGCTATTTTCATCCAGGGCGCCGGCCGAACGGTGCTGAGTGTCGATAAAGACATCCGTCCAGCCGCCCGCCCGCACATAGTCCGCCAGCGCCACCACGCATTCCGGGTCCGACATATCGAACATGCCGCCGCTGATCCGGGCCACTTGAAAGCGGCCGTCCAGGTCAGCCAAAGCGACGCCATGATGTTTTGCGAGCACCGGCAGGCGCATGGTGCGGACGCCATAGCCGCCCTCTAATGCCAGCATCAGCACCTTTGCGGCGCCGTCGCGCATCAGCCGGAAGAGTTCGGCCATGATGAAGTTGGTTTTGTGCTGCTTCGGTCCCGCGATGACTTGGGAAACGGTCTTCCCGGGGCTGTCAGGCCAGAGCTTGCGCGCGTCGCGATAGGTGACGGGCGGCAAGCTGGCATCAGCGACAGGATCATGGACGCCGAATGCCCAGCCGGAAGATGAGGTCCGTTCCTCCCCTAGCGATGACGAGGGCTGGTCGCCGGCCGTTTCCGCGAGCCTGTCGAGGGCTTCGCGGGAAAGGCGTTCGCTAAAGGGAGAAACGGCCCATGCGCCTGCGTCGTTCTGGGCGTAGCGGCTGGCGTTCTCAATTTTGACGCGCAGTTCGTCTTCCGGCCAGGGCGGTAGGCAGGCGGCATTCCAGTGTTGATGTATGAGTTCAAACGCTTTGTCTTCAGAAAGGCCAAGGCTCAGGACTTCCGCGGCGACGGCATACGTCCGGTCATCGCCACCTTTGCCCTCAACGGCCACATGGCCGCGGGCCACATAGTCCTTGAGCAACCGCGTGACCCGCGCAACTGCCGTAGGGGTGTCCAGAGTGACATCATCGGGCGCCGAAATGGCTTCCCGCGCCTTGCTGGCATTCTCGCGGACATGCGCCGGCAAGTCCGCCAGTGTCTGATTATTGAAGACATACGGGACGCCATTAATCGCGCTGGGCGCTATCAGGATGTATGAGGCTCCGCCGCGGGTATCCAGCTTTGCGCCCAGCTTGCCAACAGTCGGGGCCAGCGCGCCGTCAGGATCGCGGAAAATCAGGTGGCGGCCCTTGGGAGATTTTTGCTCCATAGTGACGGGCAGGGCGCCATGCTCAAGCTCATACGCAAACAGGCTGTCTTCGCCGACCTCGCCGTCAACATCCACCACGCCCACGCCGGAGGGACCACACGCCATCGCCCAGTTGCAGCCCACGAACTGGGCAGCCCAGGCGGCAATTTGGACCGGGTCATTGCTGGCGCGATGCTGCCAATCGGTGAAGCCTTCCGGCGGCGTCTTTTCATTGCGCGCAATGGGAAAGACCTTCATCCAAGGCGCGAAGCGAGGGGCGGTCATTAGCGCCTTCCCTTCAAATGCTGGCGCAGGTCGCAGATTAGGCGCTGTTGGCGGTTGACGTGCTCAAGGCCCGGCCACTCGCAATTGCGCGGGAAGTGATGGCAGTAATCCAAAATCGCTTCGGTGCAGCCACACAGCAAGCGGACGGCCACACACAATTCGGGGTCAGCCATCTCATAGGAAAGCGAAGTGAGCTTGCGCAGCCGGCCCCGCAAGCGCCCCTTTTTGCGCTTCAAGCCGTCTTCGCCCTGTTCCTGGATGCGTGAATGAAGGGAGCGGCCAGCAGAAGTGGTCCAGTATTCTGAGCTACTGACAATCTTCTCTGTGAGCGCCTTGATCTTCGTGATGGCGGAGCGGGCAGCTTTGATGCGCGGGTCAGTCATTGCGCATCTCCGCCCGTTTTGCCCGCGAGCAGAGCTTGCAGCGCTTCAAATTCGGCGCGCGGAATGTGGCCCGTCTTATCTACTGGGAGGTACCCGCGTGCTATAAGGCGATAGACGCCCATCCGCGAAAGGCCGCGACGCCGGGCAACTTCAGCCTTCGATACGAATGGGGTTACAAATTTTGTGTCACGGCTCATTCGCGCAATATAATTTCGCGCAGTGAGCAGATGCCATCGCGTGGCTATGCCAATTAATTCGGGAATTTATTGGCATATGTGCTCAGTTCTTGAGCGCCGTTAAATGATGTAGTGCAGCGTTGCCTAGTCGATGGAGGCGGCGATGTTGAGTTTGTTGAGCAAGAAGGAAGTGGCACGCCGCATCGGCCTACACCCCGAACACATTATGCGGATGGCGCGAGAAGGGTCATTCCCGCGGCCGGTGAAGCTATCAGCTTCAGCAAATTCGGCCGTGCGCTTCGTTGAAAGCGAAGTTGATGAGTGGTTGACGGTGAGGCTCGCCGCGCGACAACCTCAGATACCTTGAGACTTGAGAAAATCAGCGAAGATGATGCGCGTGGGCGTGCGACGTGCGTACCAATAGGACCTTAGGCGGGGGTGGCGTTCAAACCGCTTGATCCTGGCAACAATGGCAGCCTCAGAGCCCGGCCGCATTTTCAGTTTTTGCATGACGAATTTTACGAAGGGGCCTGCCTGGTTTGTGAACCTGCGGCCTATCGCACCGCGTGCGGCGCTCTTGCCGGTCTCGCTCTTATACACGCCCGCAAGCTGCAGTATTTGGGCATCCAACTCGGTTAGATTGGGCTCTTTTGGCAAAAAGGGGCGACCAGCGCGCTTACGCGGCGAGCCCTTTGGACGTTCTTCAAGCGCGCTCATTCGGCGGCCTCCCTAAACGGCACTACATTGGTGGCCGGCGGGTTGATAATCCGTTCAATTTGAGATGCCAGTGCTTCCAGCGCCGCCCGCTTTTCCGGGATGTAGTCGTGCTGGTCATAGATGCCCTCGACCCCAGGAATGACGTGGCCTAGCACCCGTTCGGAAATGTCGGGACGGACGCCGGCCCGGATCATGAGGGTTTTGGCCGTGCGGCGGAGGTCATGCAGGCGCCAGTTCGGCAATTCTACCTTAGCCGGGTCTTCGCCGCGTTCTTCTGCCGCCTTGCGCAGCCCGGCCAACATGGCGCGGTCTAGCCGCGCCTTGCACTTGCTGAAGCCCGAAAATGCCGTCTCGCCCGTGGTGGTAAATACAACCTCGCTGCCATCGATCTGGGCTTGTTCCGCGATGACGGCCAGCGCCGCCTTGGACAGCGGAACAGTATGATCACGCTTGCCCTTGTAGCGGGCGGCCGGGATGGTCCAGACGCCATCCGGTGCAATCTCAGGGCGCACCATGTCAGCCACTTCGTCCCGGCGTTGGGCCGACAAAAGTAGCGCTTTCACGATGGCGCCGAAAACGCCGTGATCCTGGAGAATTGGCCACATTACCCGGATTTCCAGGTCGGACAGGGTGCGCCGCCGAAGCCTTTCGCGCGGCTTTGTGCGGGCCATCCCCTGCACGATGGGCGAGACAAACTTGGCGTCCTTCAGGGCGTACCAATTGAAAAAGGGACGCAGCCGCGCCAGCATGTTGTCAGCCTGGACCGGGCCGCCGAACGTCTCTCCCTCAAAGATCACCTTACAGTCGAAAATGTCGTCCAGAAGGTCGTTCACGTCCTTGCGGTCAACCTGACTTATGGGCGTTTCGCCCCACCGTGGCAGGACATAAATGTCGAAGGACCTGGCGACCTCATCGGCGCTGCGGTTCTTCTTCTCGCGCCGGACGCGCCGGTCCAGATAGTCCCTGATGACGTTTTTGACTTTCGACCGCTCCAACCGCTCCGCATCCAGGGCCTCCGCGGCGTCCAGCGCTTCTTCGGTGGCCCTGGGGTCCTCGCCGGTGCGGCACGCTTCCACGGTCTGGTAGGCCCACTGGCGAGCTTCGACCAGGGTGTCGATGTTGGCGGGCTTGGGGAAGGTGAAGCGCTGGGGCTGGCCTTTGCCGGCGAGGCGGACCCGAACACAATATGTCCGGCCCCCGTTGGCGCTGATGCGAAAGATTAGCGGGCTATCGGTATCGCGAACCTCAAGTCGGCCGTTCGTCGGCGGCTTCATCTCTAGGGTCATCTTCGTAAGACGCTTGCGCATCTGACACCTCCATTCGACCCATCTGCGGAATGCGAGGGTCGGCCTCCGGGGACACATGGGGGCACAAATCTTGTGCCTCAGTGGGGTGTGTCCCCGCGTCGCTATGTGCAGTCATGTTGAAAGAAAGCCAATGGTTAAAAGGCTTTTTCGTGCACCGACCTCCTTACTTGCTAAAACATGCTGAACTATATTTAGTGGGTGCCTGAAATTCGTAATGCGGGGGTCGCGTGTTCGAGTCACGCAGGCGGCACCATTTTTCTTCGCCCGCCGGGGCGGGCGAAGAAAAATGACAAGCGCTCGCGCGCGACAGCGACTTGAGCGAGCGCGCGTCAGGCGAAGACACCGACCTGCATAAAATTCCGGTCGCGCGTCAGCAGGCGGCAAGCTCGTGTCTTCCTGTTGCAGAAACGTTCGAGTGCTCGAGTATACTCCATCAGTGCTTGCCCCAACTCTGGCCATGGCAGTTCTTGAATTTACGACCGCTCCTGCACCAGCAGGGCTGGTTTTGGCCCGGCAGCTTTTTGGGGCGTTCCTCTTTCGGTGTGGGAATAATGATCTTCCGATCCGCTATCTCTTTTGCTTGAGCTGCTAATGCATCGAATTCAGGGGTGCCAGCATCGGGCACGAGAATTGGAACGTGGACCGCACGCGACAACGAACCATCAGGTTCGGCAAAAACCAGAACCGCAACTGCTTCTTTCGCGTTCATTCCAATAGCAGCGGCCGCAGCTTTGCCTTTGATTGCTTCGTAGTCTGCGGGATGACCTATGCGTTGCACCCAAACAAATAAGGGCTTTTCTTCGCCGAACAAGAACCAGCGTCGGGTGTGCTCGGCCAAGCTTTCTCGCAACCTGCCGAGCATCTCGCCCAAGCTGCTCTGTGCATCGCGGGATAGGTCACGCACATTGTGGTCCGCGGCGAGCCAGCCGAGCTCGTTGCTTTTTCGTAGCGCCGTCAACAACTTTTCGACCTCCGGATGACGCTGCTGCTTGGGTGGAGTCGCCTTTTCCCACTCTAGAGAGCCAAAATAGTCGTCAACGATCTTGCAGAAGCCGTCCCACATAAGAAACGTTGCTTCTTTCCCCGCGAGTTGCTCCCGCAGGATCATGTCAAATCGATTTTTGGATATGTATGAACCGAGGTGGTCTATTTCATCATAAAGATGCGCTTCCTTAATTCCGGCAACCGCTTGCCGTACAGATAGGTAATGAAAAAATTCGCCGGCAGATGGCAGCAAGCGCTTGAGAACGAAGAGGTCATCTATCGACATAGAAATAAAAGGATGCTTTCCCAAAATTGGGTCTATGTCTGGTAGCGATTTGCACATGGCCGAGAACGGCGAGAAGGACTCGACAGTCAGGCCGATCGGAAACAGCAGCCGGTAAGCGTCCAAGCGAATTCTTTTCACTTCGACATAGTTGCCCTCTTTTAAATTATAGAGTGGCACCTCTGGCGCGCTGGCTAGGTATCTAAAGAAGCGGCTGCATTGCTTGTAAGCTTTAGCCACCAATTCTTGCACATCCCGAACATGCCTCGTGAAGTCAATTGCGGGAGACGCGATTGTAGCGTTAGCGCCGGACTTAGCCTCGACGAGCGCGAGCACATCATCAAGTAAAAGTAGGGTGTCGTTTTCAACCCACTGTCCTGTGTCAGGATCTTTGTAATAAACCTCTCGATAAACCTCAGCCCCGCGAGTCTGTTCCGACAAGATCTCGACAAACGCGTTCTCGCTGAACTCTTTCTGCCGACTCTCGAATGTTGCCTTGTAATCGGGCTTTCGCCGCAACAGATGAAAAAGGAGTGCCCGATAGGAAACGTCTCTTACAAAGGAGGTATCAACGGCGAAGAACTCATCTCCCAGTTTAATCAAGGGCTTGATGCGTACAGGCAAAGTACGCATCGGCGTTCCGCACAGTGCGCCGGGAGAAAAGAATTCAGTGTTCCCCCCGCGATCATACGCCAAGTCTTCCAGCAGGATTCTCGGCAGTTGGGTGTGTTTGCTTAAGTTGCCTGTATCGGCCGAGAATAATTCGCGAAATGCATCTCGAGCTTGTTCTTTTCCATCGGGATGCTCGGCAGCCCACAATTCAAGGGCCTCCGCCATCTCGACTCCTTTTTCGTCTGCAATCCCGGTCACAGCCTGAAATTGGCCATAGATCGCGTCCATGGCGCGTATATGGCCTAGCCGCATGGAATCAGAAATGGCTTGCATCTCGGCGCCGATTTCTGCCGCCCCAATTCCATAAATCTCGCGACAAACATCATCGTGCGGCGCCAGTGCTGCTGCGTAAAACTCTCCTTCGAGAGTTTGATAGCGATGCCCTCGAATCATGAACCAATGTGACTTGGCGCGAAATTCGACATCCGCAGTCTTATCTCCAAACGCGCCGCCAGTTGTTCGAGCGCTGCTAATCATGCAGTATTGCGTGCCGAGCATCCAAAGCGATTCAGACAGCTTGAGAATATCGGCCATCCTCGCTTCGTCGAAGTCCTCCGATTCGGGTGCATCTGAACTCGCCAATGCAGCGTGGATGTATTCAAACAGGAACTGCGCCTGCTCAAGGTCAACCGGTTGGATGTGCTTGCGTTCCCTGTCGGCGCGCTTCTTCCCCTTTGCCCCCTTTTCAGCCTCCTCTTTCAAGTATTGGGCGCGCAAGAGTGCATGCCACAGGTAGGAGATCATCTCGCGTGGACGCTGTGTAAGAATCAGGTCTCGCAATTGAGCGGCAGTTGCCACCATCTCCGCTTTAAGGGAGGCTTCCATTTCATCGAGCTTGTCGTCGCTCAATCCCATGAATGTCATGTTAGCCGTTTTGTCAGTGGCGCTTGCTCGCCCTCAATGATAAATAATCGACAAGCCAACGTACCAAGTCGAACTGGACAAACGCGCGCGTGACAATGTGGCGTCGCGAGGCTCTTCCTACTTCCCCGCCGGTTTCTCCGCCGTAATCGCAATCTGGCCGAGCGCGGCATCCTCGCTGGGCAGCGGCGTGGCGCCCGCCGGAAACTGATTAAAGGAAAGAATATAGGCCACGGCCAGCGATGCGTCGGCATTGCTCAGGCTCCCCGGATCGTTCGCCGGCATCGTCGTGTGCACGCGGGTGAAAAGATCGCCCACCGACAGGCCGGCCCAGTTGCCCAGAAAGACCGCGCCCGCCAGCGGCGGCGCCATCTCCGCGCCGGCCAGTTCGGCGCCATGGCACAGCGCGCATTTGCCCTCATACAGCGCCTTGCCCTGCGCCGCCTGATCAGCGGTGTAAACACCGTCCCACACATTACGGCTGGTGCCTTGCGCCTTCAGCGCCAGCATCGACGCGCCCATCGCGACGGAAAGGGAAGCCACAGCGGCCAGCAGCTTTTTCATGACGCTCCTCAAAGGCTGAAAACCTGCCGATTTATAGGGGCGAGATGCGGCGGCTCCAAGGCGTTTCGGGCGGGGCGGGGCCGGCGGCTGGGCCGCAGGACCGTCCCAAAATACAAGTCTTATTCAAGACAAATTGCGCTTTTGGCCTTCACGGGCGCGAAACAGGGGCAGCGCCATGCTGCCCGTCATGTACACCATCGTTGCGGCATCCCAGAAAGGCGGCTCGGGCAAAACCACCCTGTCCGGCCATCTGGCGGTCGAGGCGGCCCGAGCCGGGGCCGGCGAAATCGCCTTGATCGACACCGATCCGCAAGGGTCTTTGGCCCACTGGTGGAACGCCCGCCGGGCGCCCACGCCGCATTTCGTCAAGGCCGGGCTCCCCGACCTGGAAAAGGCGCTGGCGGGTCTCGAGCAGGCCGGCATCAAGATCGCGGTGGTGGATACGCCGCCCGCCATTACCCAATCGATCTCCCGGGTCGTGGCCCACGCCGACCTGGTTTTGGTTCCCACCCGCCCCAGCCCGCATGACTTGCGCGCGGTGGGCGCAACGGTGGACATCGCCGAGCGCCACGGCAAGCCGCTGATATTCGTGGTCAACGCCGCCACCGCCCGGGCCCGCATCACCGGCGAAAGCGCGGTGGCCCTGTCGCAGCACGGCACGGTGGCGCCGGTCACCATTCATCATCGCGTGGATTTCGCCGCCAGCATGATCGATGGCCGCACCGTGGGCGAAGTGGTGCCCTCATCGCAATCGGCCAAGGAGATCAGCGAGCTCTGGCTCTACATCCAGAGCCGGCTGTCGCGCATCGTCAAGGATCCGACTCTGTT